>Ga0310121_10000398_pt1 | contig 47944 bp, 45 predicted proteins | sample CB27_Tmax_986_MG_FD_203504 | JGI IMG/M metagenome (GOLD analysis project Ga0310121, IMG submission 203504) | Marine microbial communities from Western Arctic Ocean, Canada - CB27_Tmax_986 | ecosystem: Environmental > Aquatic > Marine > Oceanic | place: Canada: Western Arctic Ocean | collected... | reverse complement strand
CGGCGCGCCCGCAGGCGCTTCCGGCGGCGCGGCACTGGTCGCGGTCGTGCTCAGCTCCGCCGCGAGGCGGTCCTGGAGCGCGAACAGCTCATCCCGCCGCCCGTCGAGCTTCACCGCTCGGATCACCCGTCCCGATCCAATTTCGACAAGCCGAGCGGTGATCCGAATTTGGGTACCCAGGCGCTGATAGGTGCCGTCGATAAAGCGGGTGCCCGACGGGCGCCAGTCCGGCGTAAACGCCGCTGCCGTTGCACCGAGATCGGCGGCGAGCGCCTCGGCAATGCCCGCCCCAATCCACGCGTCGGCCGGATCGCCGGTGAGATTCGTGAACGGAAAAATGGTAAGGGCTGGACCTGCATCCGGCGGCGATGTCTGCCCGGCGCCGCCGATCAGAGTCGGCCATGCGGCGAGCAACAGCAGTACGATGGGAGGGGTGATCAGCCTATGGCGCAAGCACCAGCCCCTTCGAATCCGGTGGCCGACACCGACGCCGGATCACCTCGGACGGAACCTAGCGACTGGGCGGCGACGGCCATCACCGCCTCTGCTGGCGATCTGGCGATCCGAGAATCGCGTGAAACTACACCGCATTCGGCATAGTGTACTCGGACCTGAGGCGTACGATGGCAGACCGGGTGCGTGTTGGCCACCGCCGCCACGTCGCGAGAAACTGCCAGGGTTCGTCAGCGTATCCTCCCATTGCTGATTGCGGAGATACTGGGCTCACGGTTTGGCCGCGATTTCCGCGTACAACCCGTCCTTGACCTGCTCGAGGCCGAGCGGCTGAGCCTGCTGCTGTCCGTTCATGCCAACGATGGTCGCCGCCGATACGAATGCGGCCGCGACGGCCAACGACTTCGGGCTGCTTCCCATGCCGTCACCTCGCTGGTCTGCCTACGCGTCACCCGCGCGGGTATGGGCGTCTGGCCAGTCGAGCGCAGCGCCGGTCTCGGTGTGAAACGGCGTCCGCCTTGTCTCGCTGTCGTGAGGAACACCGACGATAGAGACAGAACGGCGTCGGATCACTGCTTCACCCATTTCTGCAGTATCGGCGTGCTGGTGAGCCCTGTCCATACGTTGCCCAGTTCATCGACCGCCAGACCCTCCGGGTCGGTTCCGTCGATGAACCCGAGGAGCGACCCATCACCGGCGCTGCCGAACCGCACGCCGTTCTTCCAGCCTGGGTTCCGCAACTCACCGTCGATCACCTTACTCGATTCGGAGTCGGCGACGAAGAGGCTATCGTCCGCCAGGATCGCCACGCCGCTTGGGCGGCCGAAGTGCCGCCATTCGTCGACGATCTGCATGTCCGGGTCGAAGATTTGTACGCGGTTGTTCGACCGGTCGGCGACGAATAGCCGACCCTGCGAGTCGAAGGCCAGCGCATGCGGTCCGTCGAACTCGCCTGGTGCGGACCCGTGCTGGCCCCAGGCGTCGACGAACTCGCCGTCGGTGGTGAACCGCATGATCCGGTCACCGTCCTGCTGGCTTGTCGCTGGTCTCGGCACGTGTCCGTCCGCTATAATGATGTCCCCGTTCGGGGCGACCACGCAGGCGGTTGGTGCGACGAACGTGTCGCGTCCGGCGCGCGAGACCCCGGCCTGGCCGAGCGTCAGCAGCAACTCGCCGTCCGGGCTGAACTTGAAGAACTGGTATCCCCGTCCAGCTGTCCGGGGGTCGTTACGAAACGGCCCGCTGTCTCCGGCCCAGAAATTCCCATCGTGGTCGCGGCAGAACCCGTGCGCCATCACGAATATCCCCTCGCCGAAGCTCGCGACGACGGTCCCGGTGCTATCGAAGTGCATGATCGGCGGTTCGGACCGGTGATGGATCCAGGCGCCGCCCTCGCCGTCCGGGATGATGCCAATGACGGCGCCCCACGTGACGTCCGCCGGTGGCGATGCCCAGCCATCGGCCATCCGATACGGATTGTGCATGGTGTTCGATCCGGACTGCGCATGTGGCGCAACTGTACAGATCGTGGCGCTCAGCACGGCCGCCAGGGCGATGTAGCTTCTGTGATGGGTGCCCATGCGTGGCGCTCCTGTCGGATATCGGTCAGCGGATCTTAGCGCAGTTCCGGTCCCGTGAGATGATCCGGTGCCGTACCCGGGCGCCGTTGGCCATCGTTGACGCCCGCCCGAGCGCTGATGAGGAGGGACGACGCGGTGATCCGCCTCAGTGTCGTGATTCCCGCCTTCGAGGAGGCCGCGCGGATCGGCTCGACCCTCGAGCAGGTGCGTGGCTATCTGCGCGACCAGCCGTTCGATAGTGAGGTGCTGGTCGTCGTGGACGGCGGCCGGGACGGGACCCTCGCGTTGGTCGGCGGCCTGGTGGGCGACTGGCCGGCGCTTCAGGTGCTCGACAACGGGGTCAACCGTGGCAAGGGCTACTCGGTGCGCCGGGGGATGCTGGCTGCACGGGGGCGATATCTGTTGTTTTCAGACGCCGACCTCTCGACGCCGATCGCGGAGGTCGAGCGGCTGATCGCCGCGCTCGAGGCGGGTGGCGACGTCGCGATCGGGTCACGGGCGCTCCCCGACTCGGAAGTGCGGGTTCAGCAGGCCTGGTGGCGCCAGGCGATGGGACGGATGTTTAACTATATCGTGCGGGTGGTGGCCATCCCGGATGTCAGGGACACACAGTGCGGGTTCAAGTGTTTTCGGCGGGAGGCGGCCCACCGGGTCTTTGCGTGCCAGCGCTTGTCGCGGTTTGCGTTCGACGTGGAGCTGCTCTGGATCGCCAGAAAGCTGGGGTATCGCGTAGTCGAGGTCCCGGTGATTTGGGTGAACGATCCGTCGAGCCGGGTGCGCCCGGTGCTCGACTCGCTCCGGATGCTCCTTGATCTCGTGCGTCTGCGCTACGACGACCTGCGCGGAGCCTATCGTGCTAGCAACAACGCGACGAAGTGAGTCTCGAGCACCGTGCGCGAAAGCGGGTCTGGTGATCTGATAGGATGGCAGCATATTTGTAGGACTGGAGGAGGCTGATGATCAAGACGATAGGGCTTTTGACGATGTCGGCGTTGTTCGTGGTCGGGGTGGCGCCGATGGCGCTCGCGCAGTTGACGGCTGCCAGTCAGGGGCCGATCGTCTACGGCCATCACCATCTGACCGTGACCAGTGTGGACGAGAGCAAGAAGTTCTGGGTCGACACCCTGGGGGGCGAGGTGATCACGGTGGGTGGCCGGGAGATCGTGAAGTTTCCCAACGTGCTGGTGTTCATGCGGGAGGCGGAGCCCACCGGCGGCACCAAGGGCACGACGGTGAACCACATCGGCTTCTCGGTGCCGAGCACCCGGTCGATGGTCGAGAGGGTGCGCGCCGCCGGGTACCCGATCGTTACCCGAGCGGAGCTGCCGCCGGCGCTAGCGGTCGACGACGGACTCGCTTACATCGCCGACCAGGACACCTACATCGCCTACGCGATGGCTCCGGACGACGTGAAGGTGGAGCTCGTCCAGAACGTGTCGCAGACGAGCCCGATCGCGCTCCACCACATTCACTTCGCGGGACCGGTCGACGAGATGAAGGCCTGGTATGTGGAGACCTTCAACGCGGCGCCGGGGATGCGCGGGTCGTTCGAGGCGGCGGATCTGCCAGGCGTGAACTTGACGTATTCGCCCTCGGACGTCACCCCAGATGGAACCCGTGGCCGGTCGCTCGACCACATCGGATTCGAGGTAGACAACCTGGAGGCATTTTGCCAGCAGCTGGAGGCGAGGGGGATCACTTTCGACCGGCCGTACACCGAGGTGGCCTCGTTGAACATCGCCATCGCGTATTTTACCGACCCGTTCGGCACCTACATTGAGCTGACCGAGGGCCTGGACGAATTCTGAGCGCTCGCAGGGGGCTGGGAGCCAGGCGGCAGGCGAGGTAAATAACCTGGCTGTCAACAGGGACCCTCGGCGCCGAGGGATTGGGTAGTCAGCGTTCGGGAACCGGCACCCAGTTGGCGGCGCGTCGAGGGGCAGCCTCGACCTGCTCCTGGGACATCCGTTCCTCGACTTCACCACGACCCTGGGCGTAGAACGCCGACAGGCGGTCGCCTTGCCGGGCGGCCAGGCTGAACCACACGTGCGAGACGACAAGGTCACGGGGGACCCCGTCGCCATTGAACGACGCCCGGCCCATGTAGCTCTACGCCACCGCGACACCCTGGTCAGCGGCGCGTCTGAACCAGTGCAGCGCCTCGGCGAACCCCTGCTCGGCCGCCCGGCGGAACCAGGCCGAGACCGCTGCCAGGTCCAGTGGGGCGCCGTCGCCGGTGACATGCATGTAGCCGGGTGTGAACTGTGCCTCGGGATCACCTCGGTCTGCGCGCTGGCGTAGCTCGGGCTTCACCTGCGCGGAGGCCACGGCGGCCAGACTCAGACATAAGGCGAGCAGCGCGGCCGAGCGCAATGCGGTGGCGAGGCCAGTGTTCATCCCACACCTCCAGACGACCGTGTTCCTGGCGTCGCAGCCCCTCTACGCACTCCAGTGTCGTGGTCTTGCCCGCGTCGTTCGGGCCGATCAACCCGAAGATCGATCAGATTACACCTCGAACGAGACGTCGTCGACCGCGACGGTCCGACCGTGCTCTCCCGTCACGATCGCGAACTGTGAGAGAGGAGACTGGAGATCAATCGAGCAACAGGTTGTCGATTAGGCGTGTTCCGCCCACGCGAACGGCGAGGCTCAACAGCGCACCACGCTCGACCTGCTCGAGCTCGGCCAACGTGACCGGATCCGCGGCCGAGATGTACTCGGGTTCCGCAAGTGGTTCCCCCTTTAGCACGTTCAGCATTGCTGTCCGAAGCGTGTCGCCCTCACGTGCGCCGTCCTTGTAGGCGCCGGCTCCAGCCGACAGGGCGCGAAACAGCACCGTCGCCGCTTCGCGCTCGCGGGGGGACAGGTACGCGTTCCGCGAGGACAGTGCCACGCCGTCCGGATCGCGCACGATCGGGCACACGACGACTTCGACTGGAAGACTCAAGTCCGCTGCCATCTGCCGGATGACTCGTGCCTGTTGTGCATCCTTCTGTCCGAAATACGCGCGCTCGGGTGTAAACGCGTTGAACAGCTTCGCGACGACGGTCGTCACGCCGCGGAAATGCCCAGGGCGGTGCGCGCCTTCCAGGGGCTGGGTCAGATCTTCCACCGTCACGTAGGTCTGGAACCCCTGCGGATAGATCTCGGCGGTCGTAGGCGTACAGACCAGGTCGACCCGAAGCGCGTCCAGCAGCCGCAGGTCGCTGTCGAGGTCCCGTGGATAGCTCGCCAGATCGTCAGCCGGGCCGAATTGGGTTGGGTTTACGAAGATGCTGACGCCGGTGTGTTCGTTCTCGTCCCGAGCGCGTCGCACAAGTGACAGGTGTCCTTCGTGAAGGGAACCCATCGTTGGTACTAGTCCCAGTGCGCCGGTGAGCACGCGACGCTCGCGTCGCAGGTCTGCAAGCGTGTCGACGACGATCATGATTCGATCTTAGCGTCACGCAGGGCACGCACCAGTTTCCACAGCACTTCATTCACGGGAGTTGGCACGCCCAGCCGTCGCCCGCTCCGTACGACGGCGCCACTGATTGCTTCGATCTCGGTGGGCGCCCCTCGGCCGACGTCCTGTAACATCGACGAGCGATTAGACGCGGTCAGGCGCGCGACGTCGCGTACGCGTGTGGCGGCATCGGGCTCGAGCTGGAGACCGTGTGCCGCAGCGACCGCGGCCGCTTCCTCGGCCGCCGAAACCATTAGCTCTTCGGCATCCGGGCGATCAAGGAGCCCCCCGTTGGTAACGCCGAGCAGCGCCGTCAGTGGATTGATGCCGGCATTGACGGCAAGTTTTCCCCACAGCGCCGTCTCGATCTGGCTGGTTACACGTGTGGGGAACCCCGCAACGGAGAACGCCTCCGAGATCTGCGTGACGCGGTGCATGCTGACGGGATCGTATCCAAGTAGGGTCTCGCCACCCCCGGCAAAGCGAACGTGCCCCGGCGCAAGCAGCGCGGCGCCCTGAGTGGTCACACCCAGCACTGCGCGGGACTCTCCTACCTCGACCCGCAGGGCCTCGTAGTGGCCGAGCCCGTTTTGCAATGTCAGCGCTAGTCCCTGGTCTTGCAGCACCTGCCTGGCCTGCCGCACGGCCCAGTCGGTCTGCCAGCTCTTGACCAGTATCAGCACCAGGTCCGCATCGCCAGCGTCGGAGATGGCGTCCGTCGCGCGGACCTTTATGCGCGTCTCGCCCTCGGTGGTGTCGAGACGGATTCCATCGCGCCGGATTGCGGCGAGACCCTGGGGCCAGGAACCCAGCAGCACGACCTCGGCGTGCGGCGCCAGTCGCGCACCGAACAGACAGGCCAGCGCGCCGGTGCCGAGAATCGTGATCTTCGCAATCATGGCGGACCGAGGTCCTCGAGCAACTGCCCCCACTCGTCATCCGGAATCGTGAACGTGTGCTCCTGCGCGGGAAAGACGCCGCTGGAGACATCCGTTCGAAATACCGACAGCGCGGCAACCATTACACCGTGCAGGTCGGCATAGCGTTTGACGAAGCGCGGTGTAAATCGGTCGAACATACCGAGCAGGTCGTGCGTGACCAGCACCTGCCCGTCACAGCCAGCACCTGCGCCGATTCCGACCGTGGGGATGTCGATCCGTTCGGAGATCAACCTTGCCACCCGTCCCGGGACGGCTTCGAGCACCAGCGCAAAGCAGCCGGTCTCTGCCAGCGCGATCGCATCGTCGATCAGACGCCGTGCGGCGAGTGCCGTGCGTCCCTGTACCTTGTAGCCCCCGAGGTGATTGATCGACTGCGGGGTCAGGCCGATATGCCCCATCACGGGGATTCCGGCGGCGATGATCGCCCGAGTCGCGGGAATCACGTCGCGGCCACCTTCCAGCTTGACCGCATCCATGCCGGCCTCGGCTAGGAAGCGGCCCGCATTCCGGACCGCCGCCTCGATGCTGGCCTGGTACGACATGAACGGCATATCTCCGATCAACAGCGGGTACTGCGCGCCCCGCGCCACCGCCTTGCAATGATGCAGCATGTCGTCCATGGTTACCGGCAACGTGCTGTCGTATCCGAGCACGACCATGCCCAACGAATCACCGACTAGGATCGAATCGATCCCGGCCTGGTCCACCGCTAGCGACGTGGCGTAGTCGTATGCGGTGAGCATCGTGATGACTTCGCCCTGCGCCTTCTTCGATTGCAACGTATGGATGGTGACCTTCGTCCTTGCGGGTGGCGCGTGTGCAGACATCGCTATCTCCTCGTATGAGTGAGATGCAGGTCTCGACAGACGAGACAATAGGTCGACAGTCCGTCTCTGGACCCTGTCCCGGGTGCGCCGCCCCCGGTGGTCAGCGGAGTTGGCCTGACGGGGCTTCATTCTATCGAATCGCAGCAAGACGTGCCGACTTGTGCTGCCACGATGCGGCCCGTGGGCCCGAGTGGTCCGGTGCGGTGATCTCCGACGTGAACCTGCCGGCGTCCTGCACCTGCACGATTGAGGCGACGGCCTGCGGAGGGCCGAACGGGGCACCAGGGGGAGACGGACGACGTGGCGAGGGAGCGGCTCCCTCACCGAGACCCAGCAGCCCTGATGACGACACTGAACGCCGCGCGCCCTTCAGGCCTGCGCTACGAGCGGACTGGCGATGCGGCGTCCCGGCGCTGTACCCCGCCCGGGTCGCTAGCTAGTGCTCGGGCCAGACGACGCCCTGGTCCGGGCTCCGGATCGGACCTTCGCCCTTGTAGATGAACTTCTGCAGGCGTTTGCCTTCGAACGTCTCGGTCACGTAGATGTTGCCGTGCGAGTCGGTCGCGATACTGTGCGCACCGTAGAACTGGCCCGGCTGCCGGCCGCCGTCGCCGAAGCTCGACAGGACCTGCATCGAGGCGCGATCGATGATGTGGACCTTCTGGTTTCCACCGTCGGCCAGATAGATGTACTTCTGCGACGCGTCCCGCGAGAAGGCGATATCCCACACCGACCCGTTGCCGAGCGTCTCCTTGGCGACGAGTAGCTCCTCGACGAAGGTGCCGTCCGACTGAAACACCTGAATCCGGTCGTTCGCCCGGTCGCACACATACAGGAGCCGGTCGTGTGACAGCTCTGCGCAGTGCACCGGGTTGCGGAACTGCGGCGCCGGTTCGGCGGTCGGGTCGTACCGGCCAAGGTCGGTGTCGTCCGGACGATTGCCGTAGGCGCCCCAGTAGCGTTTGAATTCGCCGGTCTCGGCATCGATTACGACCACCCGCTTGTTGCCGTAGCCGTCTGAGACGTAGACCTCGTTTTCCAGGGGGTCGACGAAGAGCTTGGCTACCTGGTGGAAGTTTGCGGGGTCGTTGCTGCCAGTGCTGGCACCCTGGCGACCGACCTGCATCAGGAAGGCGCCAGACCGGCTGAACTTCAGGATCTGGGCGTCTGAACCACCGCTCGCACCCAGCCACACGTTGTCCATATGATCGACCGTGATGCCGTGATTCGATTCGGGCCACTCGTATCCTTCACCGGGACCGCCCCAGGAACCGACGAGGATCCCCGCTGGGTTGTACTCGAGCACCGGTGGTGCCGGGAAGCAACAGTCGGCGGCGTTCGGGGGGTCCTGTGCGGCCGGTGTCTCGCCGGCGGAGAGTGCACCGGGCCGGTGGATGATCCAGACGTGATCCCGGGCGTCCACCGACACGCCGATGGTCGCAGCGAGCAGCCAGTGGTTCGGCAGCGGCTTCGGCCAGAGTGCATCGACCTCGAACATCGGGCCAAAGACCATATTGCCCTGCGCGGCCATGGTCCGACCGAGCATCGCCTGCCCCAGCCCCACGATCGCAATCAGCGCGAGACAGACCACCCACAGCGCGAGTCGACGACGTCCACTCAACTTTTGCATGATTCTCTCCCCGTTGAACCCGTACCCAAGCATCAGGTCCAGGCGCAGTGCTGATTATCTGCCGCCCGGTTGACGTGTCAAGGCTTTTCCGGCAGGGTTGTCGCCAGTTCGTTCGGTTGGTGCCGTCACGCGGGCGGGTCACCAGCTGAGGCGGAGACGGTCGGTGCCGAGCGACGAGGGTGCGGCACCGCCTGGGTGCACCACCGTTCGACGAGTCTCAATCGAAGACTTTGCGTACACCCCGTAACCCGAGCCGGAGAAACCTGTCGACCGCGTGTCGCGTCCTATGCGTAAGGGGCAGGGTGGTCAACCAGACGGCTTGAGCGGCTTAAGACCAGTCGATTTTAGGTGAATTGGAGCGTAGTGTGGTCGATTCCGAATCTGGCAGTTTGTCGGTGCTCATCGTCGAGGATGAATGGATTGTCGCTCGGGGCGTCCAGCAGACGCTCGAATCGAACGGATATGTCGTGAGCGGGGTCGTGGCTTCCGCCCTCGACGCGTTGAGATCGGTGGAGCAGTGTAAGCCCGCTCTGGCGCTAGTCGACATCGTCATCTTGGGTCCCGTCGACGGGATCGATCTGGCGTGTCAGCTTCGGGAACGGCACCGTATCCCGGTGATATTTCTTACGGCGCACGCCGATGAGCAGACTCTACAGCGTGCGTTAAGCGCGGCGCCGCTTGGCTACGTCGTCAAGCCGTTCCAGGAGGTCCAGTTGTTGAGTTCTCTGCGGCTGGCCATGTCCGGTCTGAAAGGATCGGGGGCAGCCACGCCGGTCGATTGTCCGTCCGACCCGCCTCGCGGACCAGACGACGGCATTGACCCGCCACTCGGATCAGATGACGGCCTCGCTCCCGCGCCTGATCCCGACTCACGCCAAGGCCAGTTCAGTGAGGTAGCGCGGGTGCTCAGCGAGTGGGTGCCGCCTCGGTCGACCGGCCGCCAGTTGCTGACGGCACGCGAGCTCGAGGTCGTGCGGTTACTGCTCAGCAATGGTCGAGTCAGCTCCATCGCCGCAGAGCTCGGCGTCAGTCCCTACACGATCAGGAATCACCTGCGTGCGGTCTACCGCAAGCTCGGTGTGCACTCGCAGGTAGAGCTGATAAGGGAATTGACTCGCCTGGACGCGGACGTGGCGACCGGTCGCTCCGACTGATCGGACCGTCGCACGTTGCTCCTACCTTTCGTTCAGCCGCGTCATTCCAGGCTTGCCGGCTCGGGAGCCTGCGCACTAATATGGCACCCGTGTTGACTGTGGGTTCGTCGCGAACGAGCTCGTCTCGAATATCTTGGGGCATGCTTTTCCCGACGGTCGTGCCGGACCCGTCTCAATCGTGCTGCGTGAAGCGGTCGCCGGCATGGTCGAGCTCGAGGTCGTCGACGACAGTGTCTGGCTGCCGGAGATGGCGACCGCGGCGGACGGTTCGACGCTCGGGGGGGGCGCTGGCGTCGAGCGTTCCACGCCATCCTGGACGCCGGCGCTTTTGCGTTTCCCCGTGGGAGACGGGTCCGTCGAGGACGCATCCCGATGACGTCCTGTCTGATTCGTTGTTCGTACATCGAGATTCGTAACGCTGTCCGGTGCCAGGTGGCGCCGTCGGTGCCGATCCGGACACAAACTTGGGATGGGAAGACATGATTCCGATGCTGGTGGCCACGGTCCGGCTATTGCTGAGCGGCGCGTGCCTGTTTGTGGTGGTTGCCCTGGCGCACGGGCAGGCCCCGCCCGATCAGCGGGTCGACGTCGACGAGCTGAAAGCGGCAATCGACGCGGGCGCGACCATGGTGTTGATCGACGTGCGCGAGGACTACGAGGTCGAATCCGGGTCGATCCCCGGCGCGATTCATATTCCGCTCGGGCAGCTGGAAGACCGGATGTCCGACATTCCCCGTGACGTTCGCCTGGTGTTCTTTTGAAACGGCGGTGCCCGAGCCTCCCGTGCTACGGAGCTCTTCAACGAGAACGGTTACGAAACGGTTGAATTCTGCGGGTTGGACGACTGGAAGGCAAAGGGATACGTCCTCGGCGGGGTGGAGCAGCCGGCCCCCGGAGCCATTACACCGAATTAGTGCGAAGGCGTGGATGTTTCGCCCCGGGTTAGTGTTCAGAGACCCGCGGTCGATTTACCCGAGGGCGCGCTTTTTCGACAGGGCGATCCGACGGCGCCGGCGATCGACCTCGATTACCCCGAGCCGCAGCTCTCGCCGACCGTGATGACGTCGGTCGGATCCTTCACGAATCGTGTGTCCAGCTCGGATGGATCGATGACGACGGCCTTGGATCCGGTCCTGAAACCGGGGTCTATCCCGAGGATGGTCTTCACGCGTGCGGGTGGGGCGAGCAGGAGTTGGCCGAGGTTCGTCGCGAAGAAAGTGATCGCCTGTTGCTCGGCGGCGTTGCCTTGAACGGTGCGCCGCCGGCACGTCATACTTACTGCGGGTCGAGGGGCGTTCTCGAGGCATCCGGGGCACGCGCATGAGAACTCTACTGATCGTCGTTTCGGTCGCACTGGCGTTGTGGTTCGCGGACGCCGTTGGCAGGGCACAGATGGATCGGTTTAGCCCTGTCACTGACGCGATGCTTCAGGACCCGGATCCGGCCGACTGGCTGAGCTGGCGTCGTACACGTGACGGATGGGGTTACAGCCCCCTCGACCAGATCACGACCGACAACGTAGAGCGGCTGCAGCTCGTCTGGAGCTGGGCGCTGACCGCAGGGTCGCAGCAAACCACCCCGCTGGTGTACGACGGGGTGATGTATATCGCCAATCCCGGTGCCGTGGTGCAGGCGCTCGATGCCGCGACCGGCGAATTGCTGTGGGAATACGTCAGGGGTAGCGAAGAACCTGGGAACAGCTTTGGCGGGCCGCCGCGTGGGCAGGCGCATCGCAACATAGCCATCTACGAGGACAAGATCTATCTCAACACCAGCGATGCGCACGTTGTCGCCATCGATGCGCGAAACGGCGCGGTCGTCTGGGACACCGACGTCGGTCGCGGGGCCGGTTATCAGTACTCGAGCGGGTCGATTGTCGCAGATGGCCAGGTCGTGTCTGGGCTGACGGGGTGCGGCCGGTATCGAGACGACACCTGCTACATCGTGGCGCTCGACGCTCGTACGGGGAGCGAATCCTGGCGCACATCCACCATAGCACGCCCGGGGGAGCGGGGCGGCGATACGTGGGGCGACCTTCCAGTGACGTTCCGCGCGGGCGGCGATGCCTGGATCCCGGGCAGCTACGACCCGGTGACGAAGACAGTGTTCTTCGGTACGGCCCAGGCCAAGCCATGGGCCCGTGCCGCGCGCGGCACCGACGGCGATGCCTTGTATACGAACTCGACGCTGGCGCTCGATACGGCTACCGGCGAGCTGAAGTGGTACTACCAGCACCTGCCTGGTGAGACCCATGACATGGACGAGGTGTTCGAGCGGCTGTTGGTGGACTACGACGGACGTCGGTCTGTCTTCAGCATGGGCAAGATCGGGGTGATGTGGGAGCTGGACCTGGAGACCGGCGGTTTCCGGAGCGCGCGTGATCTTGGCTATCAGACGCTCGTCGACATCAATCCCGCGACGGGTGAGGCTGCCTATCGCGAGGGCATGATTCAGGACGTCGGCGAGGAGATTTACTGGTGCCCGAGCACCTCCGGTTTCAAGAGCTGGCGCGCGATGTCGTATCACCCGGTAACTGAGGCGTTCTATATCCCGGTAGCCCTGAACTGCGAGACCGGCGTATTCGGGCCGGTCGAGCGGCGAGCCGGAGGGGGCGGGACTGGGCCGGTCCGGCGCACCAATCACTTTCATCCGGATAGCCCCGAGCACCTTGGAGAGTTCCTCGCGATGAGCATGCGGACCGGTGAGGTGCTCTGGCGGTATCGGACGCGGACTCCGATCAACAGCGCCGCGCTGACCACGGCTGGAGGCCTCGCGGTGGTCGGCGACTGGGATCGTCATTTATTTGTCCATGACGTGACCGACGGTGAGGTCTTGTGGCAGACCAGGTTACCGACGTCGGTTCAGGGGTTTCCGGTTTCCTACGCCGTTGAGGGCCGGCAATACCTTGCGGTGCCGGTCGGCGCCGGCGGGGGAAGCTGGGGGACGTCGATCCCGGGTCAACTCACTCCAGAGAAACGGCGGCCGAGTAGCGGTAACGCCGTCTTCGTTTTCGCGCTCCCTGAATAGTCGGTCCTGAAGCTGCGTATAACGCTCGGGCCCGAGGCGTTCACTTGCGATGACCGACGTTGGCGCCGCGATCACTTCTGGTCGGTTTCGGACCGCCTTCGGGCCCGGGCTGCTCTGGGCGGCTTCGGCCATCGGGATTTCGCATCTCGTCCAGTCGACCCGGGCCGGGGCGCTCGCCGGGTTCGGCTTGTCTGGTGTCATCCTGCTCGCGCTGGTCCTGAAGTATCCCTTCTTCGAGTACGGACCCCGTTACGCGGCGGCGACCGGCACGAGCCTGGTGGAGGGCTATCGCCGGATCGGTCGGTGGGCGCTTGGGCTCTATCTGGGGATTACGCTGCTCACCGCCGGCGTCATCCAGTCGGCCGTCGTGATGTTTACCGCCTATCTCGTCGGCTTCACGTTCGGTCTGGACTGGTCGCTGCCGGTCCTCGCCGGGCTGGTGATGGCGCCGTGCGGAGCGTTGCTCCGGCGGAGCCGGTTTCCAGGGCTGGATCGCTCCATTAAAGTCATTCTGCTGTTGCTGGGCGTGTCTACTCTGGTGGCCGCGGTCGTCAGCCTGCCGCGCGCCGATGTATCGACCCTGGCGGTCTGGCCGGCCCAACTCGTCGGCTCAGCCGTACCGTTCGCGTTTCTGCTGGCGCTGGTCGGGTGGATGCCGTCGGCGATCGATATCTCGGTCTGGAGCTCGTTGTGGACGCTAGCTAAGAACGAGGCGTCCGGGCAGCGCTGCTCGGTGAAGACGGCGAGACAAGATTTTCTCGTCGGCTATATTGGAACGGCCGTGCTCGCGTTTGCGTTCGTCACGTTGGGCTCCAGCGTGATGTTTAGGTCCGGGGCGACGTTCGCCGCGGCCGGCACACTGTTTTCCACCCAGCTGGTCGACCTCTACAGCGCAGCGCTTGGCGGCTGGACCAGGCCGGTGGTGCTCGTGGCGGTCGTGACCACGATGCTGTCGACCACGCTGACCGTCATGGACGGAGGCCCTCGAGCGATCGAGCGATCGTTCTTCGTCCTGCGCTCACGTGATACCGGCGCGACGCCGGTCCCGTGCGGGCCGGTCTACTGGTGGAGTTTCGTGGTGCTGGTATCTGTCACGCTGATCGTGACGGGCCTTTTCATCGGCAATTTCACCACCATGGTCGACTTCGCGACGATCGTCTCGTTTCTGACCGGCCCGGTCCTGGGGTATCTCAATCTCCGGGCGGTCACGTCGGACGAGATGCCGGTCGAGCACCGGCCGGGCGCCTTGATGCTGGCGCTGTCCTGGGTCGGGATCGTACTGCTGGGCGGTACGGGCCTCTTCTACCTGTTGACCCGCTTCGGCTAGGTGACGGCACTACCGCGGCCGAACGGACAACCTGACGGACACGACGATCTGAACCTCCTGGCAACCGCTGGTGTCATTACCAGCTGGGATCAGCGGCCGGCAGTCAGCTCGTCGTAGACGCCCTGGATCCGAACCGGCGTCAGCGGCCAGCCGAGGTCGGTGGTCTCGACGCGCGAGGCGATGTCGTCACGAGTCGCGCCCGCCGCGAGTTGCTGGCGGACTCGAGCGAGCAGCGTCTGCAGCTTATCCCGGAACATCCTGACGTCATCCTTGGTCTGGATTGGTCCGTGCCCAGGGATCACGGTGTCGAAATCGAGCGCTAGCAGGTTGTCGAGCGTCGCCGGCCATTCCACCGCGCTTCCGCCGTTGCCGTAATCCCAGAACGGCGTCAGGATGGTGCCGTCCATCCGCTCTCCCCAGATGAACAGATCTCCGGTATGGACGGTCCTAAGATCGGGGAAGTAGATCACCGCGTCGCCGTTCGTGTGGCCCCGTCCAAGGTGATGGGCTTGCACCTCAATGCCGCCGAGATACACGGCCGTCTCGTCCGCAAAAACCACACGGGGCGCGCCGGTCTGGTTATTCCGGACGATGTTCGCACGAGCATTCCGGTGGGCGATGACCTCGGCCCTGCGCATGAAGTCCGCGTTGCTGCCCGCGTGGTCACCGTGGTGGTGGGTGTTGAGGACGTATTTGATGGGTTGGTCGGTGACGCTTCGGACTTGCTCCGTGATGAAATCGAAGCTGTAGGGGAACTTGTCGTCGACGATGATGACGCCCTCGTCGGTCACCCGCACAGCGACGGCGCCGCCCGACAGGCCGCCATCGAACCCGGGGATCACGTACAGGCCGTCCTTGACCTGCTGGATCTGCAGCCTGGCCTGCTGCTCCGGGGTGAGGGAGGGGGGCTGCCGTTGTCTGGCGGCGCCTGCCAGCACGACCCCCAGGATGACGAGAGTGGTCAGCGAGCTGACGAGCCGCAATACGCGCATGATCGCCTCCCGGGTTGGAGAGTCGCGCCGGTCACGGCCCTTCGACGATGGCGACGCCCCAGGGGCGTTCACCGGCCGGGACGGTGGCGATTACAGTCAGTGTCTCCGTGTCGACGACGGATACGTCGTTCGACGGTCCGTTGGCGGTGTAGAGATAGCGCCCGTCCGCGGTTAGGGCAAGACCCCAGGGGCGGACGCCGACGGCGACGACACCGACCGGATCGCCGGTGGTGCTATCGATGGCGATTACCGAGGCCCCCCTGCCGGTGGTCACGTAGACCCGTGAGCCATCGGGCGACACCACGACTCCCATTGGTCTGACGTTGTCTCCGGCCAGCTCAATCGTGTCGATGACCGTGTGGCTGGCCGTGTCGACGACCGAGACGGTACCGCCGTTCTCCGCGGTGACGTAGGCGCGGCTGCTGTCTGGCGAAAACGCCGACGAACGCGGGCGAGCGCCGACGTCGAACCGTTCGATCACCTCCAGCGCGGCCGTGTCGATGACCGAGACCTGATTGTCGTTCTCGGAGGTGACATACACAAACCGGCCGTCCGGACTGATGGTCACGCCTTCCGGTTCGCCCCCGACCGGCAGCTCGGCCACGATCGTTCCGCTCGCGATCTCCACGACGCTCGCCAGGCCGGCGTCCTCGTTGGCCGCAAAGATCCGCGCGGCGTCCGCGCTCACCGCGACCTGCTCAGGGTCGGTGCCGGCGTGGAGTACCTGCACGATGCGCTGCTCCGTCAGATCGACGATGCCGATGCCGTCCGCCGATCGGTCCGGCGGAGGCAGGCTGTCTTCGTCCACGCCGGGTGGCGCCGGCGGCGAACCGCTAAGCGCCACGAACAGACGAGTTCCCTCGGGTCCGACCTTGATGCCGCGGGGCCGCTTGCCGAGCGGGATCGTAGCCAGCACCTCGTGAGTGCCACCGGCGATGACGGTCAGATCCCCCGAACCTTCGTTGGTTACGAAGACGCGGTAGGGTGGGGCGGTCATCGGGGGCGCGGGCTCGGCAACGCCGGGGTCGCCGGCCGGTTCCGTTCCGCCCCCGCAGGCGGTCAGCCACACCAATGTGCCGGCGAGCGTAACGTAACGGTTCCGTCCCATGAGAGGTCTCCTCATTGCTGCCCTGGTGCCTCATCTGTCGTGGCGTCCGGCTCCGCCGATATGGCACCGGCCGCGACCGCCTGGTTCGCCACCTCCATCACGAGGCGGCTGTAGGCGCCTGGGTCCGGCAGGGTCCCTCCCTCGGCCAAGATGGCCTGGCCGTGGAGGAGGCGCGCGTAGGTGTCGAGCTCTGGTGCCGCCGCATTCGACGCATGGATCGCACGCAGCTGCTCGATGAACGGGTGTTCCGGGTTGATCTCGAGGATCCGCTTTGTTTTCGGCGGCTCCTGGCCCATCCGGCGCATCATCTCCTCGAGCTGTGGGCTGATGTCGCCCTGGTCGCCGACCAGACAGGCGGGGCTGCTCGTCAGCCGACCCGAGAGACGCACATCCTTGATGTCATCCTGCAGATGAGCGCGCAGCGTCCGAAGCAGTCCATCGAAGCGGGTGCCGTCTCCCGTCTCGGTGGTACGTTCCGGTCCCGGTTCGTCCTTCCCGAGGTCGATCTCACCCTGGCTGACTGAGACGAGGCGCTTGTCCTTGTAGGACAGGTCGCGCTGGATCCAGAACTCGTCGACGGGGTCGGTGAAGAACAGGACCTCGATGCCCTTGCGGATGAACGATTCAAGGTGGGGTGAGTGACTGACCCCGTCGAGCGAGGTGCCGACGAGATAGTAGATCTGCGCCTGGTCGTCCGGCATCCGCGCCACATAGTCCCCCAGCGAGGTCGGACCCTCGCCGCGACTCGATTCGCACAGCACCAGATCCATCAGCCGGTCGCGGAATTCGTCGGTCGCAGTGAGTCCCTCCTTCAGCACCCCGCCGAATTCTCTCCAGACGGTGCGCATGACATCCGGTTTGTCCCGTTTCAGGCGCTCGATCGCATCCAACGTCTTCTTGATCACGAATGTCCGAATTGCCTTCACCTGCCGGTCATGCTGCAGCATCTCCCGCGAGACGTTGAGCGACAGGTCCTCGCAGTCGATGATGCCCTTCAAGAACCGCAGCCACTCCGGGAGCAGCGCCTTCCAGTCGTCCATGATGTGGACGCGTTTGACGTAGAGCTGCACGCCCTTCGTGATCCGTTCGCGGTGATACAGGTCGAACGGGGCCGTGGCGGGGATGAACAGGAGAATGCGGGCGTTGAACGTCCCCTCCATGCTGGCCGAGATGGTGGCGATTGGGTTCTGCCAGTCGTGCGAGATGTGCCGGTAGAACTCGTGATACTCCTCGTCGGACACCTCGCCGCGAGGCCGGGTCCAGATCGCCTTCATCGAGTTGAGCGTCTCGTCCGCTGTGACGGTCTTCGGGAGCATCCCCTTGACCGGCGTGCCGGTGTTGTCGAGTACGGGGTCCTGCCGCTCGACTAGCATCCGGACCGGGTGCGCGACGAAGTCGGAGTGTTTCTTGACGATCTCCTTCAGCACCACGCTGTTGGTGTAGTCCCGTAATCCATCCTCTTCGTCCACCGACTTGAGGTGCAGCACCACCGTCGTGCCGGCCTGGGGCCGGTCGCCGTCGTCCAGCGTATAGGTGCCGTCGCCGGTCGATTCCCAGCGCGTTCCCGTGTCGGTGCCGGCGCGGCGCGTGATCAGCGCGACGCGGTCGGCCACCATGAATGTGGAGTAGAAGCCGACACCGAACTGCCCGATCAGGTCGGCAGTGGCCGCGGCGCGCCCCTCGCCGCCGGCGTCACCCTGTTTCTCCTTCAGGGCGGCCAGAAACTTCCGGCTTCCGGAGCGTGCGATGGTGCCGATGTCGCGTATGACCTCTTCGCGGCTCATGCCGATGCCGTTGTCGGAGACCACGAGTGTCCGGGCGTCCGTGTCAACCTCGAGCCGGATCTCCAGCTCGCCGTCCGGCAGCAGATCGGAAGCGGTCAGACTCTCCAGACGCAGGCGGTCCAGGGCGTCCGCGCTGTTCGAGATCAGCTCACGCAGGAAGATGTCCTTCTGGGAATAGAGCGAATGAACCATCAGGTTCAGCAGCTCCTGCACCTCCGCCGTGAACGTGTGTTGTTCTGTACTCATCGTCAATCCGTCGACCGGTCGAAGCGGTCTGGGTTCCCGGAACGCGACCTGGACGGTAGCTGTTAAGGGGTGGGCCTCTGGTCTTTGTCGCCGGGTCGGCGAGCATCAACCGTCGTCCCTCCGTCGAGACCGTCCATTCCGACTCCGAACGGCAGATTAGTGTGGGGCATCGGTCGGAGGCTGTCAATCAGGCATGTCGGGTCTGCAACCGCACTCGGAGGTCGGCCTTGCCTCGGTTTGCGTAAACACGTATGTCACCTGGTGTCAACCTGGTCGATATCGGTCAGGGCGAAGTCGGACTCCTTGCACGGCAGGGGTTCACCAGGCGCCATCGTGAGTAGGCCGCGCTATCTCGGCCCAGACGGCGCGACGCGTCGCCAGAAGAAGGCGATCAGCGCCACGAAGAGCGCCAGCGCGAGCCAGTCGGCGGCGGCGCCGGCCCACGCGACACCGAGACTCCAGGGCGTCTGTTCCCTCGAGACCGCCCAGCCGGCCGCGCCAGCGATGACAACCCCGACCAGCCCTTCGCCGCCGACCAGCCCCGAGCCAAGTAAGATGCCGCGGTCGCGGCGAGCCACGCGCTCCGCGTCGGTCGTGGCCCGGTGCTGAAGGGCCAGACGGAGCAACCCACCGAGAAAGACCGGCGCCATCGTCGACAGCGGTAGGTAGACCCCGACGGCGAACGGGAGTGACGGAATTCGGAGCAGCTCGACCACGATGGCGATGCCAGCGCCGATCGCGACCAGTGCCCAGGGGAGCGACTGCGCCAGCACGCCGTCGATGACCAGGCGCATCAGCATCGCTTGCGGTGCCGGCAGCTCCTCGCCGCCGAAACCGTAGGCACGGGCCAACAACAGCACCGTGAGCGCCACGAACGCGGCGGAGGTCAGTACGCCGACGAGCTCGCCGAGTTGCTGATGCCGTGGCGTGGCGCCGAGCAGGAAGCCGGTCTTGAGATCCTGCGACGTGTCACCCGCGATCGAGGCGGCGATCGCGACCACCGCGCCGACCGTCAGCGCCGCCACCTTACCGCCGTCGTCGTTCCAGCCGAGCAACAGAAAAACAGACGAGGTGCCGAGCAGCGTAGCGATCGTCATGCCGCTGGTCGGATTTGCGGTCACGCCCACCAGCCCGACGATACGCGAGCTGACGGTGACGAAGAAGAACGCGAACACGACGACCAGCAACGCCGCCACCGCCCGCCCGAGACCGAATTCGATGCTGCTGAACGCGTTCGGCACGATCGTTAGCACTACGAAGACGAGCGCCGTTCCCGCGCCGACCACGCCGAGCGGCAGGTCTCGCTCGGTGCGCGGCGCTGCCGGTTCGCCCTGGCTGTCCGAAAGCCGCTCGCGGATCTTCCGTACCCCGAACTTAAAGCTTTCGATCATCAGCGGCACGCTGCTTAAGAGGGTGATCAGCCCGGCCGTGGCCACGGCACCGGCGCCAATGTAGCGGACGTACCGGGTCCACAGCAGGCCGGGCGCCATGTCGTCGATTGCAAGCACTGTCTCCGGGTAGAGCGGCCCGGGCCGGCCGGTGCCCCAGGTGGCGAGGATCGGGATGATCACCAGCCAGGACAGCAGCCCGCCGCTCACCATGATCGTGGCGATACGCGGGCCGAGGATGTAGCCGACGCCGAGCAATGCCGCGCTGACGTCGGTGCCGAGCTGCGCCTTCTTCAGGAAAGGGACCGAGATCTGGAGCTCGTCGGGCACGGCGCGAATCCAGCCGGTCAGCCCCTTGACCAGCGCGCCGACACCGAGTCCGAGGAAAACGTTTCTGGCCCTGGCGCCACCGGTCTGACTCGCCTTGAGCACCTCGGCGCAGGCGGTGCCCTCGGGATACGGCAGGCTGTCGTGCTCCCGGACGATCAAATAGGTCCGCAGGGGGATCATGAACAGCACGCCCAGAAGACCACCGGTCATCGCCAGAAGAGTGATCTGGATAAACGTTGCGTCGAAACCCCAGAGAAAGAGGGCAGGCAGTGTGAAGATCACACCGCTGGCCACTGAGCTCGAAGCCGAGCCGACCGTCTGCGACAGGTTCGCTTCGAGGATACTGCCGCTCACCCCGCCCGCTCGCAGCGTGCGGAACAAGGCCACCGTCATCACGGCGACCGGGATGGACGTCGAGATCGTCAGTCCGGCCCGCAGGCCGAGATAGGCGTTGGCCGCGCCGAAGAGGATACCGAACAGGATGCCGGCGCCGACCGCCTTGAGGGTTGTCTCTGCCACCGACGCCGCTGAGGAGATATAGGGGGCGGGTAAAGGCTGGGCGGGTGGTGCGAAGGGGTCGCCGTTGCGGGGCATGCGCTCACCGGCTCGCCGCGGCCAAGCCCTGACGTTGTGTCCCAGAAATGGCTTGACCATTCCCGGACGGGGCACCCGTTTGACGGCGGTACTCCTCGGTCGAATGCTGCGGGTGTGCTCCCGCGCCGCGTCGTGTCAGCCAGGCGCCGCACGCTGGCAATGCCGCCAAGATATTCGCGGTACGCGCCACTAGCGGAACTGGGTCAGCGTGATGTCGACGAGGCGCGTGCACGTCTCGTTGCGGCGCCACTGCACCAGGATCGGGCTCTGGTAGCGGCCTTGGGCAACCCGGCCTTTGCCCGGCGTCTCGCGGTCGGAGACGGGCAGGCTGACCGAGCGCTTCATCCGGAGGAAGTGGCGGGCCGGTGCGCCGAAGAAACGGGAGACGATCTGCTCGATGACCGAGTCGTTCAGCCGCAGCGCTTCGACCAGCTCGTTGAACACCCGGACCATGTCGTACTTGGCGTAGTCGATCGTCTTGTTCGGGATCGACCGCGGGTCGGCTAGCAGGTGGCGGCTCTTCTCGACCATGAACCGCAGCGGGTCGCGGATGACATCGGCGAGGTCGTGGCGCATCAGCAGCGTCTCATACTCGTTGACCGTCAACCCTGCCTGATCCTCGCCGGGAGCCAGCGCCAGCTGGAGACGTCCCTTGGTCACACCGTGCCGTTCGATGAGCGCCTGACACCGCTGGTAGACACCGAAGCGTGGGTCCTTCAGGTTGACCGAGTCGACCGGGTGCGTCGACATCGGCACCTCCACACGGTCGCGGGCAACCTCCTGCTCGGTATTGAACCCGAGCACCGTGGTCACGCGATGGCGAGGACGCCCTCTATTCACCCCGTCCAGGTCAATGAAATAGACCGGTTGGTCGGTCTGGCTCCGGTAGGTGACGCAGCTACGCAGTCCGGCGCTGATGAACGCCAGATGCGAGTCGGCGTTGCAGGGCTCCACCTGTCGCTGCGCTTCCGACAGCTCCGCGCGTAGGTGCAGCTCGTCGTGCTTATAGCCGGCACCCTCCGGGAATACGTTCCGGAAAAAGTTCAGATACGGCGCCAGTCCGTTGCGCCGCTTGTTCAACCGGGCTGCCAGGCTCTGCTCGAGATAACCCGCCGTCGTGTGGAACGAAGTGTAAAGAGCTCGGGGGAACGCCTCGAGTAGGTCGCCGCGCGTCGCGGAGACGCGGTGCCTGACGTCGACTAAGTCAACCCGTTCGCGGGGATTTATCTCAAGGGTGACTTCAACGGGTGCGGACGCCACTAGCGGTAATTCTAACCCAGGATTGGACTGCGCCTTACAGACTGCGCGTGCACCATCCTGGGTTTAGCCGACCGCACGGGCCGTGTGGGCGGCGTCGGCGACGACCTGTCGGAGGACGCCCACGAGTCCAGGGTGTACGATAGACGCCTCCGTCGCATGACGGTGCGTCTGGTGGTGAGGTATTCGCATGCTGAGTTTCTTCGAGGGCTGGCTGGTCGGGCATGGAGTCGAGGTGGAGAGTGCCGCCATGGCCACGACGGCCGCCGGCATCCTGGTCGTGGTCGTCCTCGCGTTGGTCGCCGACTTCGTGGCGAAGCGGGTGCTGGTGCGCGTGGTGGTCGGTCTGGCCAAGCGCTCGGAGACGAGCTGGGACGACGTGGTGGTCGGGCGCCGCGTGTTCCACCGGCTGGCCCACCTCGCGCCGGCGCTGGCGATCTATTTCTTCGCCCCGGCGGTGCTCGGAGGTGACACGGGGGCACCGGCGATTATCCGGGCCGGGTGTTTGCTCTTCATGGTCGTCGCCGTCGTGTCGGTGCTCGATGGGTTGATCAACGCCACGGTCGACATCGTGGGGCGTTCTCAGTTTGGTCGCGGGATGCCGCTGACCACCATCGCTCAGGTGACGAAGCTGGTCCTGTATGGCACGGCGATCATCGTCGCCGTGTCGGTGATCTTCGATGAGTCTCCTGCGCTGCTGCTGAGCGGTCTCGGCGCGATGACCGCAGTTCTGATGCTCATCTTCAAGGACCCGATCCTCGGGTTCGTTGGGGGCATCCAGCTGTCGGCCAACCGGATGCTGATGCCGGGCGACTGGATCGAGATGCCTAAGTACGGCGCCGACGGCGATGTGGTGGAGGTGGCGCTGACCACGGTGAAGGTACAGAACTGGGACAAGACGATCACGACGATCCCGACCTACGCGCTGATCAGCGAGTCGTTCAAGAACTGGCGGGGAATGGCGGAGTCGGAAGGGCGGCGGATCAAGCGGGCGGTCAATATCGACATGAGCACGATCAAGTTCTGCGATGACGCCATGGTAGACCGCCTGTCGCGAATTCACTACATGGCCGGGTATCTCGAGCAGAAGCGGCAGGAGATCGAGGCCTGGAACGTGCGCCACGAGAAGGAGCCGTCGACCACGATGAACCCCCGTCGGCTGACAAACCTCGGCACTTTCCGTGCGTATGTCATGGCCTACCTCCGTCATCACCCCCAGGTGCATCAGCAGATGACACTGCTGGTGCGGCAGCTGGGGCCGACGGAGCACGGTCTCCCGATCGAGATCTACGCCTTCAGCGTCGATCAAAACTGGGCACGTTACGAGGCGATTCAGTCGGACATTTTCGACCACCTGCTGGCGGTCCTGCCCGAGTTCGACCTGCGTGTGTATCAGATCCCGTATCAGATCCCCTGAGGCCGGCGGGTGGGTGTCAGCGGCTGGCGGCCGGGAAGCCGGGTTAGAATGGCAAGTTTGGTGCTCGACGGCGGAGATACCGGCTCGCCGCCGGGCCGGAAAAGGCGGTAGCCCCTCCTCCCGCCGAGGCGCTGGTTCGACAAGGAGACATGCATGGGACCGACGGCTGTTGAGAGGAGTCACGCGTTTGACGAGGCCATCCTGGCGGGCCGTGAACCGTTCAAGGTCGCGGATCTGTCGCTGGCGGTGTTCGGACGGAACGAGATCCGTCTCGCCGAGCAGGAGATGCCCGGGTTGATGGCGTTACGGCAGGAATACGCGGGGCAGGTACCGCTCCAGGGCGCACGGGTCATGGGCAGCCTGCACATGACGGTGCAAACTGCCGTGCTGATCGAGACGCTGGTGGACCTTGGGGCCGATGTGCGTTGGGTCTCCTGCAACATCTTTTCGACGCAAGATCATGCGGCGGCGGCAGTCGCGGTGGGGCGTCCGGAGACTGGGGGCACGGTGGGGGATCCCAAAGGGATTCCGGTGTTCGCTTGGAAGGGTGAAACCCTCGCTGAATACTGGTGGTGCACGAGCGAAGCGCTGGTGTGGCCGGACGGGGACGGCCCGTCGCTGATCGTCGACGACGGCGGAGACGCTACGCTGCTAGTTCACAAAGGGTATGAATTCGAGAAGATTGGCGAAGTGCCGAAGTTCGATTCGGACACGGAGCCGGAGGAGTGGGGAGTCATTCTCGACCTGCTCCGAAACCTTCAGGCGCTGGACAAACGCCACTGGCAGCGGATCAGTCCCTCGATCCGGGGAGTCAGCGAAGAGACGACGACTGGGGTGCACCGGCTCTACGAGATGATGGAAGCCGGCACGTTGTTCTTCCCGGCCATCAACGTCAACGATTCGGTGACCAAGAGCAAGTTCGACAACGTATACGGGTGTCGCCACTCGCTGCCGGATGGGCTGGCCCGGGCAACCGACGTGATGCTGGGTGGTAAGGTGGCGGTGGTGTGCGGGTTCGGCGAAGTCGGTAAGGGGTGCGCACAGGCGTTACGAGGGCAGGGCTGCCGGGTGGTGATCACCGAGGTCGATCCGATCTGCGCGTTGCAGGCGGCGATGGAAGGCTACGAGGTCACTACCCTCGAGGCGATGCTCGACCGCGCCGACCTTTTCATCACCTGCACGGGCAACAAGGACATCATCTCGGCTCGGCAAATGGCCCGCATGAAAGACAAGGCGATCGTTGGCAACATCGGGCACTTCGACAACGAGATCGACATGTCCGGGCTCAAGAAGGTGCTGGGTGTCAAACACGTCAACATCAAGCCCCAGTATGATGAGTGGCAGTTTCCCGACGGGCACAGCGTCATGGTGCTCGCCGAGGGGCGGCTGCTGAACCTCGGATGCGCCACCGGGCACCCCAGCTTCGTGATGTCCGCCTCGTTCACTAACCAGGTGCTCGCGCAGATCGCCCTTCACAGGAACACCGGCGAGTACGAGAAGAAGGTCTACATGCTGCCGAAGCTGCTCGACGAAAAGGTGGCACGGCTGCATCTCGATCACCTGGGTGTCAAGCTGACCACCTTGACAGAGGAGCAGGCCAACTATATCGGCGTCAAGGCCACCGGTCCCTACAAGCCGGAGCACTACCGCTACTAGCGGTACGAGCCAAGCGGCTCACGTGTGGCGAGCGTCCGCCGGTGGGCCTGAAGGCCCTGCTCCGATGCGCCTCCGGCGTCCGACACGACCGAGCGCCGGGGTCAATCCGGCCTGGACGCCGGGACCGCCGTGGGCGGACTGGTCCGCCACCGCGGCCGCCGGGTCATGCGACGACGGTGCTTTGGGTATATCCGTGCCCAGGCGCCAGCCCACGAAAGATCACCGTATGGCGAGGGAGGTAGCTCCTGGCCACTCCAGCTGACTCTGACTCCGAGCGCGCCGATTTACTGAAGTTGAACGGCGTCTTTGGGAGTCGTGCGGAGCATGAGCGCTATCTGGCGGACGGCTGGAAGCGTGTCCAGGTCGTCCTGCAGATCTTGTCGGGGTTGCGCGAGCAGGGTGTTCGGCGCGTGCTCGAACTTGGATCGAATCCCTACATCATGACCATCCTCATGCAGCGGCGCTTCGACTTCGAGCTCGAGCTGGCCAACTTCTTCGCGGAGGGCCTGAATGCGGCCGAGTCCGTCCACGCTGCCGAATTGGACGGACAGCCCATCGAGTTTCCGTTCCGTCACTTCAACATCGAGCAGGATGTCTTTCCTTATCCAGACCGCCGCTTCGACTGCGTTCTCTTTTGCGAGATCCTGGAGCATCTGCTTGTGAACCCAGACCGAGCAGTATCGGAGATGGCACGCATCGTTCGCCCCGGCGGGTATCTCGTCGTCTCGACCCCCAACGCCACACGGCTCACTAACCTGTTCTTTCTTGCCATGGGCCGAAACATCTGGGACACGTATTCGCCGTACGGGCCCTACGGTCGCCACAACCGTGAATTCACGCTGGCTGAGGTACGCGGCCTCCTGGACCGCCACGGCTTCGATGTGGCGCACGTCGACGTGAAAAATATCCAGCCCCTTGCGCGACGCTTTACCTATGTTCAAAAACTGCGCCCATCCGTTTGGTACGAGCACCTGTTCGTCGTGGGAAGACGACGAGGGGGCAGCGGGTAAGCGTGAGGTCGGGCATCGATCCTTAGGTCTTGTCGACCGCCGATCTCGGGTGTTCAGAACAGGCTGGATGCAAGTGTGGCTAGTTTGACTGATATCTATACCTTGTGGTGTTATAGTTAATATGCACTAGATATAGTCTATGCCAAACCCAAGGGGGGGTGATGTTGCGCTTGCCATTGGTGTACGGTGTGAGCTTTCTGACGATCTTTGGCGTCCTGTGGCTACTCTGCGAACTAGTCTGGCGATGGCTCAAGAACACTGAGACGGCTGAAGACTACGTGAGCTCACGCTGGGTGAAGGATTTCCGCGCCGAGCGTTGACCGCCCGTCAGACCTTCTGGTACCTGCAGGCGGGTCTCGCCCGTCTGCTGCGGAGTCCGCGCCGGGGCTACGATCGATGGGCGTCAGCCCGGTCGGCCGGGTGGTCTCCCACGATGCACCGGCCCAGCCCCCGTAGCGTATCCATGTCGTGCACGTCGTCGGGTAGCAGTGGAACCCTGACCCGTGGCAGCCTGGCGAAGACCCGGTCGATCTCCTCCAGATATCGGGCCTCCTGTCGGCGTCGCGCGCCGAGAAATGCGCCGTCGGCGTCGCCGGGCAGAACCCGGTTGACGACCAGCCCGGTGACCGGCACCGAGAATCGAATTAGAGTGTCGCGCGCCTTGATCGTCTCCAGCATGGACAGGCGATCCGGATTCATCACCAGAAGGAAGGCCGACATGTCGGCGTCGAGCAACTGCTCCCGGGCGCGTACGAACTTGCGACGTCGCATCTGAAGCAGCGCGTTGAGCTCGGCGTCACGGCCGCCTTCGTCGTGGTCCGCGGCAGCGTCTACCAGCCCGAGATCGTCTCCCTTGACACGCCCGCCGCCAAGGTGGCGCAAGGCCGAGCCGAGGCGGCTTGATCGCTCGCGGTGCCCAAGCAGCCCGTCAGTCCACGCCGCCATGATCTCCGGTAATGACAGTAGCCGGACCGTGTGACCAGTTGGCGCGGTATCGAAGATGACCTGGTCGTACTGGTCGCCGGCCAAGGCCATGACCTCGGCGACGCGTTCGAGCATGGCCGCCTCCATAGTGCCTGGGGCCAGTCGCGCCAGATCCAGCTGGCGGTCGATCTCGGCGAACAACCGTGGGTGAACCAGCCGCTTCATACGCGCCTTGACCATCGCCAGGTGTGTATCCGCCTGCCGGTCCGGGTCGATCTCGAGCGCCCACAGTGACGTGGTCAGCATGATTTCCTGATGTCCGATCGGCCGGTCGAACAGATCGGCAAGCGAGTGCGCCGGGTCGGTGGACACGAGCAGGCACCGCCGGCCACGCTCGGCGGCAACCAGGGCTAGCGCCGCCGCAGTCGTGGTCTTTCCGACGCCGCCCTTGCCGCCCACGAAGAGCAGCCGGCGCGTCAGGAGCTTGTCAAGCAGGGGGATCTCCGGTCGAGTGCGCGCGCGACCGGATCGAGCGGTCGCCAGCCTGTTTGCCCGTTAGCAGCAGCGGAAGCCGTCAAGCGGCGAATGCTCGAGCCCTTGACGGCGATGCCACTCGTGAAAGCGCTCGAGCAGCAAGGGCTGGAGCTCAAGTGTGTAGTATGTCGCCGGGTTGGGCACGCCCATCAGTTCGGCAAATACGAAGAGCATGAAGAGGTCATCCTCTTCGCGTCGTGCCCGCGCGAGCGCTCCCCGATACGGTGAGACATAGTACTCCTCGAGGAGCCTCTTCAGCCGGTTGAATCGACCAGCTTCCTTTACCATCGGGTGCCCGCAGCCTGGCGCACCGCCCGTCGCGGTGCGACGCCCAGGTTTCACGACGGGCTCCTAGGTTATCGCGCTGGCCGCGGCCGCCCGGCGCTCGCGCAGGAAGGCCGACGACGCCTCGAGCATCACGAAGATCGCAATGATGACGACGGCCACGTCGATCCACAGTAGCGGATAGAACAACCCCCCTTCGCGGTAGAGCGACAGCAGCTGCACCAAGGCGGCCGCGAGCGCCATCGTGGTGATGAAGATCATCGGTACCAAGGTGTAGCGGGCCGGTCGCCCCAGCTTGACGAGCATGACGCTGATCACCAGCAGTGTCAGTCCCGCTAGCAACTGGTTGGTGGTACCGAAGAGCGGCCAGATCAGCATGCCGCCCTCGCCGCTGGGGCCGCCGGCACCAAAGGCCAGTAGGAGACACGCCGTGACCGCCCCTGCCGTGGCGACATAACCGTTCTGTAGCACCGGAATCTGGTAGATCGAGCCCCACTCTTGAACGATGTAGCGTTGCAGCCGGACGCCGGCGTCCATCGTGGTGCCGGCGAACAGCACCGCCATGACCGTGAGGAGCGTGGCGGCGAAGTCGGTCGAGATGCCGACGCCGTCGGCGACGATGCGCGAGCCACCTTGGACGAAGGCGACCATGCCGCCGTTCCCGAATGCGGAATACATCTCCTGCCAATCCGCGAGCGACGCGAATCCGGCTGTCGCGGCAATGATGGCGACCAGCGCGAGCGCGCCTTCGCCTGAGGAGCCGAGATATCCGACGAACCGTGCGTCGGTCTCCTTGTCGAGCTGCTTCGACGTTGTACCCGAGCCCACCAGTCCGTGGAATCCGGAGATCGCGCCGCAGGCGATCGTCACGAACAGCAACGGGAAGAGCGGCGGTGCGGAGGCCGGCACGTTCGAGTTGATGGCGGGTGCAACGATCGTGGGGTTGGCGATGAGGACCGCGCCATAGAGCAAGCCCAGCCCGATGAAAAGTTGGATGCCGTTGATGTAGTCGCGCGGCTGGAGCAACAACCAGACCGGGAGGAGCGACGCGATTCCGGCATACAGAAACAGGATAAGGATCCACTGGGCACCGACCGGGAGACCGAAGGTGCCAGCGGTCAACGAGATAGGCACCGCTTCACCCAGATAGATGACCGCGTAGAGAATCACCGTGCCAACGACGGTCGGCCACAGGATCGGCACATGCAGTCGGTAGATGAGCACGCCGATCGCCAGCGCCACGATGACGGCGGTCCAGGCTGGGATCACGCTGCTGGGTGTTGCCTGAAACGCGGCGGAGATCGCCACTCCGAACACGGCATTGACCATCATCAGCAGAAAGAACACCACGACCATGAATAGAGTCCGCGCCCGAGGGCTGACGACGTCACCGGTCAGCGATCCGACCGATCGTGCCTGGTTCCGAACACTGGCCCACACGGCGCCGAAGTCGTGGACGCCAGCGAAGAACATCGTGCCGATAATCACCCAGAGAAACGCCGGAAGCCAGCCCCAGATGACCGCGATCCCGGGACCGATGATCGGCGCGGCCCCGGCCACGGCGGTGAAGTGATGCCCCCAGAGGACCAAGCGGTTGGTCGGGATGTAGTCAATGTCGTCGCGCATGGCGTGCGCCGGCGTTTCATAATTCGGGTCGAGCTGGTAGATCTTCTCGGCGATGAATTTCGAGTAGAACCGATACCCGAGGAAGATGGAGACGAGACCGATGACGGCGAGAACGGCTGCATTCATCTGAATGGCACCTCGTAGAAGACAGGCAGAATCAGCTTATTCTACACATAGATCCGGCCGGCACAAGTGCGGTGGCGCGATTTTCGACCTGCTCCTATCGTGTGACACGAGATGCACGGAATACTAGCGGACCTCGTCGTTCTACTGCACGCCGCGTTCGTGTTGTTCGTGGCCGCGGGCGGGTTGCTGGTCTGGCGTTGGCCGCGATTGGCGTGGGTGCACTTGCCGGCGCTGGTCTGGGGTGTGGGCATCGAGTGGTCTGGTGCCATCTGTCCGTTGACGCCGCTGGAGATCTGGCTGCGCGAGCGCGCCGGTCAGGTCGACTACCGGGGCGACTTCGTCGACCACTACGTTATGCCGATTCTGTATCCTGTAGGGCTAACGCGCGAGCGGCAGCTCGGACTCGGGGTCGCCGTGATCCTCCTGAATCTCGTTATCTACGGCTGGTGGCTGCGCAGGTGCAGTGGTGCGAGGTGGCGCGGCGATCGGTTACGTCGCCACCGCGGGCGGTCTCCGGATGTGCCCCGGCGTCCCACGCCGCTTCCTCGCGGGCGCGCACGTGCGCGCCATAAGCCATAAGCCAACGTGGTGCTTTGCCCCGGCTGGTCGTCTGAATGTCTGTTGCATAATAGAGCGATGTTGATTCGCGCGTGCCGCCCTGTCAGTGCGGCGGCCATCCTCCTGGCGTGTGCTGGGCTTGTTGCGTGCGGTGCCCGTGACGACGGCGCGCAGACACTCGAGCGGGTGACGAGGGGAACGGATGGGCCGCCGGTTGTGGCACCGTCCGCTGCGAGTGGTCCACTGATCGTGGCGCTCGGTGATAGCCTGACGGCGGGGCGCGGTCTCGACGCCGACCAGGCCTATCCGGCGCTCCTAGAGCGGGCGCTGCGGGCCGAGGGTCGTGACGTGACCGTGGTCAACGCCGGGGTGTCCGGCGACACCACTGCGGCAGGGTTGCGGCGTGCGGAATGGGCTCTCGAGGGTGATATCCGCGTTGTTATCGTCGCCCTGGGTGGTAACGACGGACTCCGCGGTTTGCCGGTTGATCAGATGAAGCGAAATCTCAGCGACATCGTTTCTTTGGTCAGGAGCCGGGGGATTGCCGTCCTGCTGGCCGGTATGGAAGCGCCGCCGAACTACGGCGCTACGTACACGGCGCAATTTCGTGAGGTCTTCCACGAGCTGGCCAGCGAATACGACGTAACGCTCATGCCGTTTCTGCTCGACGGGGTGGCGGGTGACCAGACGCTCAACCAGGCCGACGGGATTCATCCGACTGCCGCGGGCGCCGCCATCGTGGCTGAACACGTTCGTGCGGCGATCGAACCGCTACTTCCCGCTCTGACACAGGCGACCCAGTAGACCGCCCCTTCCGGCTGGTCGAGTCGACCATATGATCGAACTGCGCAACGTGTCGAAAACCGTCATCAGTGGCACCGAGCCGCTGACCATCGTCCAGCCGATCGATCTCTCCGTCACATCAGGGCAATACGTCGCGATCGTCGGGCCCTCCGGGAGCGGCAAGTCGACGCTACTGGGGTTGATCGCGGGGCTGGACGTGCCAACGACCGGGGAAATTGTCATCGACGGCCTGGAGATCACCGGTCTGGATGAGGACGCGCTGGCCCGGCTCCGTGGGCGAAAGATTGGCTTCGTATTCCAGTTTTTCCACTTGGTGCCTTCGTTGACCGCATTCGAGAACGTGCTGGTGCCGCTCGAGATCGCCGGGACGGCCGGTGCGCGCGCCCGCGCGAGGATGCTGCTGTCCGAGGTTGGGCTGGCGAGCAGGGGGCATCACTATCCGTCCCAGCTCTCGGGTGGCGAACAGCAGCGAGTGGCGGTCGCTCGTGCACTCGCGAATGATCCGCCGATTCTGCTGGCGGATGAGCCGACTGGTAACCTGGACAGTGCCAATGGTCGTCACATCGTCGAGTTACTGCACAAGGTGAATGCCGCGGGTGACACGACGGTGGTGCTGGTGACCCACGATGCCGAGCTGGCGTCCTCGGCCGATGTCATGCTGCGGATGCGGAACGGCAACGCCGAGCGAGTGATTCCGGAACGCGCGCGGGAGGTGACCGTGTGACGTTCGTGTGGCGTATGGCCGGTCGCGAGCTGCGGGCCTCGTGGCGCCGGTTGGCGTTTTTCTTCGTGTGCGTCGCCGTCGGTGTCGGCGCCATCGTGGCGTTACGTTCGATAATCCAGAGCGTCGGCGCCACGATGACGGCCGAGACCCGTGCGTTGACGGCGGCCGACATCCTCATCGAGTCCGAGCGACCATGGTCTGACGCCGCCCTGGCGATCATCGACGGGGCGCTGGCGAGCGAACCGGAGCTCGCGCGGACCTCGTCGATCGAAACCACGACGATGGTTCGGCCGGCGGATGAGACCAAGCGAGTCGCTAAGGTCGTCGAGCTGCGCGCCGTACAGGCAGCGTTCCCCTTCTACGGCGAGTTCGTGCTCCAGGATGAGGTGGCCTACCGTCATGCGCTGCTCGCCGGCGGTGGCGCGTTGGTCCGGCCGGAGTTGCTGACTCAACTCGGTCTCTCGGTCGGTGACGAGATCGTTATCGGCGAGCGGACGTTCACGACCAGGGGCGTCATCCTGCGGGAGCCGGGCAGGCAGCTTGGTGCGTTCAGCTTGGGCCCGCGAGTGCTGGTCGATTACGACGATCTGCGTTCGACGGGATTGCTCGTGTTCGGCACGCGTGCCGAGCATCAGCTGCTGCTCCGGGTGCCGGAGGCCAGGATCGAACCGCTGGTCGAGCGGCTTCAGGAGCCGCTGCGGAACGAGTTCGTCCGGGTACGGTCCTACCGGCGAACCGAGGACCGGATCGCGTCGAACATGCTGCGAGCCGAGAACTACTTGAGTCTGATCGGGTTCGTGGTCGTGATCCTGGGGGGAATCGGGGTCTGGAGCGTGACGCGGGTTTTCGTCCAGCAGCGGATCCGGAGTGTTGCCATCCTGAAGTGTCTCGGCGCGACGAACCGGCAGGTCCTGGGTATCTACCTGGCGCAAGTCGTGGCCTTGGGATTGGGTGGCTCCATGCTGGGTGTGGCGATGGCATCCGGCGCTCTGGCCGCGGTGCCAGCGTCACTCGTTGACCAGGCGGCCGCGGCGGCAGGGGTAGGGAATCTGTCCTACGGGCTGACGGTGTCGGCGGTGGCGCAGGGCGTCGGTGTCGGGGTGGTCGTATCGCTGCTGTTCGCGCTGGGCCCACTCCTCGAGATGCGGGTCATCAAGCCATTGACGCTTCTGCGCTGGGGTCTCGTCACGACGCATGGATGGGACCGGGTCCAGCTCGCTGTCGTGGCGGCGCTCACCGGAGGGCTGGTCGTGCTGGCGAGCTGGCAGGCTGCGTCATGGGAGGTGGGGTTGTGGGTCTGTGGCGGGTTTGCTGCCGTGGCGATCGTGTTGCACCTGGTGGGGCAGGGGCTCGTCCGGGCGATCCAGCCGCTCGGCACCGGCGCGCGGTTCGAATTGCGCCACGCCGTGCTCAATCTGGCGCGACCCGGCAACCAGACCCGGGTAATCTTGCTGGCGGTCGGGCTGGGCAGCTTCTTTATCATCGGCATCCAGGCAGTCCAGGCGAACCTGCTCGCAGCCTTCGAGCTTGAGATTCGCGACGACTCCCCCGACATGTTTCTCATCGACATCCAGCAGGACCAGGTCGACGGGGTTGGCGCGCTGCTCGCCGAGCGGGTCGGACAGGCGCCTAGCCTGCTGCCGGTTCTGCGGGCGCGGGTGACCGGAGTGATCGGGCAGCGGACCGCGCTGGAGGGTGTCCAGGCAGTGCGACGGCGCGGAGTCCGACGCGAGTATACGGTCACCTACCGCGAACGCCTCGAGGAGAACGAACGGGTCGTAGCGGGCGCATTCTGGGAGCCCGGCGCCTCCGATCAGGCGGAGGTGTCGGTGGAGGATCGCGTGCGCGATCGGCTCGACCTCGTGATAGGCGACATGCTCCGGTTCGACATCCTCGGCCGCGAGATCGTGGCCAGGGTCTCGAGTGTTCGGACAGTCGACTGGGATGACTCGCGAAGCGGGGGCTTCGTGTTCGTCTTTCGTCCGGGTGTGCTCGAACAGGCGCCCCATAGCTTCATCGCCTTCATGCAGGGGCCACCGGAGATCCAAGCGCGCGCGGAGCTCCAGCGGGACCTAGTCGGCAGTTTTCCCAACGTGTCGGTCATCGACGGACTCGAAATCCTCGCGACGGTCCGGCGGATTCTTGACCACGTGACACTCGCCATCTCGATTGTGGGAAGTATTGCGTTGCTCAGCGGAATCTTGATCCTGGTCGGGTCGGTGGCGATGACGAAGTTTCAACGTCTCTACGAGACCGCCATCTTCAAGACGCTGGGCGCGACGACCCGGATGATCGTCCTTATGCTGGTGTGCGAGTACGGGACACTGGGCACGCTGGCCGGGCTGGTTGGCTCCGTGGGCGCCATGGCGCTGACCTGGGGATTGTCACGGTTCGTGCTGGAGGTCAGCTGGACTCCGGCGCCCCTCGTGAACTTCGCGGGGCTGGTATTGACGGCGCTCGTCGTCGGCGTGGTCGGGGTGACGGCGAGTCTCGATGTGTTGAGGAAGAAGCCGCTGAACACGCTCCGGGCCGAGTGAAACGGCGCGCCTATTCTGCTACCATCAAGGTTTTGGTCGGCATCCTAGGGAGTCTCAATGGACGTGGCACGATACCAGGACGCGCTGCTGCGCAAGCGCTCGGAGATTCTGGCGGCCGGCGCCGGGGTGAAACCGATCCAGACGACGGAGGGCTTGAGCAGCCGCCAGGGTGACCTGGCCGACCAGGCCACCGGCAACAACGAGGTGCACATTCAGCTCAAGCTGAAACAGACCGACGGGAAGATCCTCCAGGCAATCGAAGAGGCGCTGTGGCGTATCGAACAGGGCTCCTACGGAGTGTGTCGCGACTGCGGCGAGCCGGTCGCGGCGGCACGGCTGAACGCGATCCCCTGGACCCGTGTGTGCATCACCTGCAAGGAGAAGCAGAGCCAAGTGACCTGACGTCGGTAGCGTATCCGGCGCCGATTGCTGGCGGTCGGGGTGGCGCGTGAACACGGCGATGGGTCGGCGGGGATGGCGGGCGGCGGTGGCGCTCGGTAGTAATCTGGGCGACCGGAAGTCGCACCTGGTCCATGCTGTCGATCGACTCGGTGCGGTGCTCTCCGACGTGGTGGTCTCGGCGTTCATTGAGACGGTGTCCGAGTCGGACCCGAACGACCCGCCGTTCTTGAACGGGGCGCTGGTCGGGACGACCCGCGAGACCCCGGAGTGCTTGCTGGCGACGTTGTTGGCGATCGAGGCGGAACGGGGGCGTGAGCGACTCTACCTTGGCGCCCCTCGCACGCTAGACCTCGACCTGGTGCTGGTCGAGCACCTGACCGCCGAGTTACCGGCGCTCCGACTGCCGCACCCGCGCTTCCGATCACGGGCGTTCGTGCTGGGCCCCCTGGCCGACATCGAGCCGGGCCTAGTGGACCCGGTCAGCGGGATGTCGGTGGGGGAGTTGTACGAGCGGCTGCGCGGGGGAAGAGGCTGGCGCCGGTGATTGCGGCGCGATCCATCTGGACGGTGATCACCGACGATCTGGGTGGAACGGCCACCATCACAGAGAGCTTGATAACACCCGCCAGTTCCATCAGGGACAGCCGGTCGGCCGGTCCGTTAGGCGCCCAACCGGTCGAATGTCGTCCGCACGCCGTGCAACACACACGGCTGAACCGCTAGCAGCCCGCGGCGTCGTGATCGTCGGTGCCGATCCTTTGGCGTGGCGTGCGCTCGGCTGCGATCGCCCAGAGCATATGGTTCCTGTGCCCGAGGGCGGTTATTCGAAACGAAGCGATTCGATCGGGTCGAGTTGCGCACCCTTCCATGCGGGGTAGAAGCCAAAGACGACGCCGATCATGGCGGCGAAGCCGACCGAGACACCGATAGCATCCGGGGGCACGCTGGTGGGCCACTGCAGCAGCTCGGTGAGTCCCTGAGCCACGGCGAAGCCGACACCCACCCCGATCAGGCCGCCCACGAGGCTGAGGGCGATCGCCTCCACCAGGAACTGCCACAGCACATCCCGTCCCTTCGCGCCGACCGCCATTCGAAGCCCAATCTCACGCGTGCGTTCGGTCACGGACACCAGCATGATGTTCATGATGCCGATGCCGCCGACGATCAGCGACACGACGGCAATCGCCAGCGTGAACATGGTCATGGTCTGGGTCGTCTGGGTGCGCATGCTGGTAATGTCCTCTTGCGTGCGGACCATGAAATCGTCGTCCTGGCCCAGTAGCAGCTTGTGCTGCGCGCGCAGCACCGCCGTGATCTGGGTCGACACCCTCTGGATGTCGTCGGCCGAGCGGGCGGAAATGGTGATGCCAGAGATGTTGGTGCCGTTCCGGCCGCGGAGCTTGCGCTGGACGGTCGTATAGGGGGCGAAGATGGTGTCGTCCTGGTCCTCGCCAAACGACCCCGAGCCCTTCGCTTGCATCACGCCGATCACCTTGAACGACTGTTTGCGGATCCGGATAATCTGGCCGACGGGGTCGGTGCCTTCGCCGAACAGGTTGTCGCGCACGACGGATCCGAGCACGGCGACCTTGGCCGCGCTGTTGACGTCGGTCGTGGTGAAGAAGCTGCCGAGCTCGACGTCCCAGAAGCGGATCAACGGCAGCTCGATGTCGGCGCCCTCAATGCGTGTGAGCCAGTTCTGACCCGCCGCGATCACCTGGTCGCGGGTGTTCACGCTCGCGGTGAGATACTGCGCGCCCGGGACCTGTTCCCGAATCGCATCCACGTCCTGTGCCTTAAGACGCGGTGATGAGCCCAGGCCGCCGCTGATGCCGCCCCGGCTGAAGTTGCCGGCGCGCACCATGATCAGGTTCGTGCCGGCCGCCTGGATCTGCGCTTCGATCTCCTGTTGCGCGCCGTTGCCGAGCGCCACCATCGTGATGACGGCGGCAACGCCGATAATCATGCCCAGCATCGTCAGGGCGGTCCGCATCTTGTTGCGCCCCAGCGCCTTCAAGGCGACGCGAAGAATCATGATGATGGACATCTGTTCACTCCGTTCCCGTTGGTGGCGGTTTGTGGTCGAGGTCGCCGGTTGCCGTCATGGCTGCCGATACCAGTTTGCCGGATGTTCCACCGGCTACCGGTTCAGGGCTGTCGTCATCGGGTGGCAGCGCCAAGAGCTCGTCGGCGGCCAATCGCCGGACGGTGTTCGTCTCGTCGCTGACGATCCTGCCGTCCCGGAACGAGATGATTCGGGTGCCGTATTGCGCGATGTCGCGCTCATGGGTAATCAGCAGCACCGTGATCCCTTGTTCGATGTTCAACCGCTGGAAGATATCCATCACCTCGATGCTGGTGCGGGTGTCGAGGTTGCCGGTCGGTTCATCCGCCAGCACGATCGAGGGCCCGGTGATCAGTGCGCGTGCAATGGCCACGCGTTGCTGCTGTCCGCCGGACAGCTGATTCGGATTGTGGCTCGCCCGGTCGCCGAGACCCACAGCGTCGAGCGCCGCGTGCGCCCGGCGACGGCGTTCCTTGCTTCGCAGGCCGTTGCCCGTGTAGAGCAACGGCAGCTCGACGTTGTCGATCGCGGTCGTGCGGGTCAACAGGTTGAACCCCTGGAACACGAAGCCGATCTTCCTGTTACGAACGTCGGCGAGTGCGTTGCGTGACAGCGTCGAGACGTCGTGCCCGTCAAGGAGATATCGACCCTGGGTTGGCCGGTCCAGACAGCCGAGAATATGCATGAATGTCGATTTGCCTGAGCCTGAGGGTCCGATCACGCCGACGAATTCGCCCGACTGGACGTCGACCGTCACGCCACGCAGCGCCCGGACCTTGATTTCACCCAGGTCGTAGACCTTGGTCAGGTTCTGGACGGCGATGATCGGAGCCATGCGTGCTCGCCTCCTACCTGCGGCGACCCCGTCCGAATTGCGGAATCAACGGTGATCCACCGCCTGCTACACTGTCCGCAGATTCCTCATCCGGCGTCGTCACTCCGGTCACTAGGCTCGCCCCCTCATCGAGCGCCGCCGGAGCCATCTGCGCTGCCATCGATGTTTCACTGTTCGCCTCCAAACGCTGAATCAGTCCTTCGAGGCGTGCCCGGGTGTCCGGGTCGTTTAGCGTCGCGACTTGCTGGCGCAACTCGGCCACCTGCGGGTCCGGTTCCTGACCGGCCGGTCGGCCGCGACCCAGGGCCCCCACCAGTTCGGTTGCCGTGCCGTCAGTAACGCCGAGCCGTACGTCTACTGGTCGAAGCTGGTCCCCGTCGAGTATCCAGACCCGGCCCTCGGTCTCGGTTACGGCGAGCGGCGCGAACAAGGCATCTATCGTCGTTGCTCCGCGTTCGACGGTGGGGACCGCGGCGTCGGTAATCTCGAGGGCAGTCTGGGGTGACGCGACCTGACCACTCGTCCCACCACCGCGACCGCTGCTACCGCGGCCACCGCCGCCACGGGCGGCGAAGAACTCGGCACGCTGCTCCGGCGTCATGTTCCGGAATTGTTCTCGTCGCTGTTGCCGCTCGGTGTCACTCAGGTCGCCGCCCAATCGACTGCCGGGAGCGGCATCGGGACTGCGGCCAGGGCCGTTCCCGCGGCCTCTACTGCCATCCCCACGCTGCAGGATGTCCGGCACCGGCTGGTTGAGCGCGGCGAACATCTCCGGCACCGGCCGGAACCTGAGAGCCGCGTTCGGCACACGGAGGATGTTCTCCCGTCTGGCGATCTCCAGCGTGACGGTTGCGGTCATGCCCGGTTTGAGCTTGAGCTCGTCGTTCGGGACGTCGATCACCGTCGCGTAGGTCACCACGTTCTGCTGGACCACCGGCTCGAGTCGGATCTGCGAGACTATGCCGGCGAATACCTCTGCCGCGTAAGCGTCGACAGTGAAAGTGACCGGTTGCCCCGGGCGGATCCGCCCGACATCCGATTCGTCGATGTTGGCAATCACCCGCATCTTGGTCAGGTCGGCGGCGATGATGAAGAGTTCGGGAGCAGACATGCTGGCCGCGACCGTCTGGCCCACGTCGACCTGCCGGGCGATGACGATGCCGTCGATCGGCGCGGAGATCACCGTATGTCCCATATTGACTTCGTTCTGGTTCAATGACGCCCGGGACTGAACCACGCTGGCCTCAGCCGACTTGATCTGGGCCTCGGTCGACCGCACCGCGACCTGGGCTGATTCGAGCTCGGTGCGGGAGATCAGGTTTCGCGAGGCCAGATTTTTAGCCCGCGCCAACTGTGCCCGGGCATCCTCGAGCGTCACCTGCAGCCGCTCGGAGTCTGCCTCGGCGCGCGCGAGATTCGCGCGCGCCTGCTCCATCTGCGTTTCGAAGAGCGACGGTTCAAGTCGGGCGATCACGTCACCCTCGCGGACGATGGAGTTGTAATCGGCGTAGAGTGCCTCGATGATGCCAGACACTTGGCTGCCAACCTGCACGGTGTTCACCGCTTCGAGCACGCCGGTTGCGCCAACGGTGTCGACGACGTCACCCCGCGTGAGAATGATCGTGCTGACGTCCGGGACGAACTCCGACGTTTGGAAGCCCAGGTAGCCGTAGGCGGTGATGCCGACACCGATGACGACGAGAACCATCAGAGCTTTCTTCATGGGGTACAAGCCTCGTTACGGTAATGGCAGATCAAGTTGGGTGCGGCCTCCCGGATACGGTGGCGGTGCGGCGTATGCGCAGCGCTACTGCACGATGGAGATGCCGGCCTGCGAGAGCGACGTCCGCCGAACCCTATCCAGTTCGACGAGCGCCTTCTGGCGGTCAAGGATCGCGCGGAGCTCGTTATCCTGTGCCGTCGCTAGGTCCCGCTGCGCCTGGACCACAAAGAAGTTCGTCGACATCCCGACCTCAAACTTGCTCTGTTCGGCCGCCAGTTGCTCTTCCGCCAGCTCGCGCGCCGCGATTGCCGCCTCGATCTGACGTTCGATCCCACGTATCTGCAAGGTCGCGTTGGTGACCTCGGTTGCGACCTGCAGTTCGAGCTGGCGCAACTGCGCCTGCACCTGCTGGACCTGAACGCGAGCCCGCGCGTATGCGGCGTCCGCCGCGCTTTGACCGATGGGGTAGCTCACGTTGAGCTGAACGGTCCAAGTCGGAAAGCTGGTATCGACGAGCTGGTCGAAGGCATCGCCGATGCCACCCGGAATCTCCGTGTTGACTGATCCGCCTAACCCGGAGCGCAAGAACTTGGTTCCTCCTTGACCCTGAAGCTGATAGCTGCCCACAAGGTCGACAGATGGCAGCGTGTTGTTGCGCATCGCCGAGAGGTTGACGGTGTTGATGTCGAGCTGTCGCCGGGAGCGCGCGAGGTCTGTTCGTTCATCGAGCGCGCTGCGGATCGACGCCTGGAGATCGATCGGCTCCGGGTCGAGCGTCGGCAGGTCGACGGGGTTCAATGTTGCCTCCCAGTAGTCATCGTCTGTGCCGGCGACAATGAGCTGCTTCAGTGCGAGTTCAGTTGTGGCGATATTTTGCTCCGCTTGCGCCAGTGACTGTCGACGTGCCGCCGCCTCCGCCAGCGCTTGCACCACGTCGATCGGAGCCATGGTGCCGATCTCCACGCGCGCCTCGTTGTCACGTACGAGGCTCTCGGCCAGCGCGAGTGCCTGCTGCTGCACGGCGAGTGTCTGGGTCGCGTACACGAAGTCCCAGTACGCATGCCGGACCGAGGATACCGTGTTGGTCATCATCTGCCGCAGGTCGATGTCGGCGATGTCCCGGTTGATCTGCGTAACCTGGATCTGCTGGCGTGTTGAATCGATTCTGAACCCACGCAGCAAAGGCTGTGTGTAGGACGCCTGGAAGGTCGATCGAAAGCTCGGGTTGAAGCTCGAGAATATGTTGTTCGTTGCTTGGCGGTTGTTATTCCAGTCGACCTGGTAGCGCCCGCCGCCCCACTCAACGGTCTGATTGATACCGCCATTAAACACCGCGGTGTCGCTGACGACCGCCGAGCCGCCATCGAGTTGGGTCGACGATGGGCTCGTGCGTGAGCTGTTACTGAAGGCCGAGTTCAACGACGGTCGATACGCCGATTGTTGCTGCGCCAACGTCAGGTCGATGACCAGCGGGTTCAACCGTTCGACTGCGATGTCGAGGTTCCGCTCGAGTGCGCGCGCGATCGCCTCCTCCAGTGTCAGATCAACATCAGGACCGGAGCCTGGAATCTGGGCGGCGGCCAATCTCGCGGCGGCGAGACTCAAGAGATCCACGCTGCCGTTGTCCTCGGTCTGCGCACCGGCCGTGACGGCTGCCAGCAGGAGTATCGGGATGCTGATCAGGTGGTGTCGAATATTCGGCATAGCGGTACTGCTCCTTCGGTACAGGCGGTTTAGTGACGGCGCGGCACGCCACGGGCGTGGTTGGTGCGTAGGCGTTCGTCGCATTCATGATGTGTACTTGGACCAGGCCGGGTGCCCGGATCTTTCACGTGGGGGTGGCACCTGACCCGCGACAAGAGGGTCAGGGCGTCCGGGTTGAGTCAGCGGGTGCTGCTCCGGGTCCGGCCCGACCGTTTGCTATCCGAGTCCGAGTCCCGCTCCATCCAGTCGTCAAGGGCTTCGCGTTGTGTCGTCGTCAAGGTCCGGTGCATGCGGAACACCATCAGGATCCGGGTCTTGCTGAGTTCGCTCCGTACCGCCTCCACGCGGTCGATCTGACGCGTGACGTCGATCTCGTCGACGTCCATGTCCTCGACGAGCTTCGACAGGATGCGTTCTTCGGAGTTCAGCCGGCTCATGGACTCACGCTGCTTGGGCAGCGTCCGACGATATATCCTTTCGAGCGTTGCCGACTGCTCGTCGGTCAGCTTCAGGAGCACCCCCACCTCAGCCGACTTCCACCACCGGTGGGGCTGGCGGCCTTGTTCGCCGGTCTCCGCCAGCACTGTGGCCGGGACGACTATGAGGCAAAGCAACACGAGGTACCAGCACCGCATCACGGTCCCTCCAGTTGGACAGTCTCGTCAGACCCTACTCTGGTCAATACTTAAGACGAAAGAGAAATGTTTACCCGGGTCAGCTTTTCCGCGGAGAAGGAATGGCGACCCCCGGTCAGGAGGTCTCGGCCGTGAATCTCTCGAGCCGTTCGACCACCTGCCCGACGACGGAGTCCGGGGTCGACGCGCCGGCCGTGAGACCGATCGTGACGACGTGCTCACGCGGCAACCAGTCCCCTGCACGTTTCTCGCTCACCGGTGTCCCTTGCGGGGGCGGTGGCTCCCGGTCTACCGGACGGTGACGGAGCTCACGACTGGACACGAGACAGGTGGCATCGGCAATGTGATACGTCGGGAGCAGCGGCTTGGCGAGACGGGCCAGATTCCGAGTGTTGCTGCTATTGTAGCCGCCGATGACGATCATCAGATCGAGATCCTTGTGTTCGAGCAGCGTGGCGACCGCATCCTGGCGATCCTGCGTGGCGCTACAGATCGTGTCGAATGCGCGATAGTGCGCCTCCAGGTCCGTTTCCCCATATCGGTCGACCATTGCCGCTCGGATCATCTCTCCGATCGCGAGCGACTCGGACATCAGCATGGTCGTCTGGTTGGCCAGACCGACACGCTGGAGATCTCGATGCGGGGCGAAGCTCGGTGACATGGCCCCGGCGAAGTGCGACATGAACATTGCCTCGTCGCCACCGTGGCGGATGAAATCGCAGAGCAGCGCCGTCTCGGTCTGATCGAGTACGACCAGCGAGCGCCCGCCGGGGAACTTAAGGACCTGCGAAGCAGTGGCTTGGGTCTCTTCGTGCCGCACCTTGCCATGGATGACGGCAGTGTAGCCATCACGAGCATATTTCAACACGTTCTTCCAGACGTTGAGCACGGACCCGCAGGTCGTGTCGACGAGGGTACAGCCCTGACGCTGGAGCTGGGCAAGCATCGCGATGGTCACACCGAACGCCGGCAAGATCACCACGTCGTTGGTACCGAGCCTGGCCATGTCCTCGCCGGTGTCGCTGAGGAATCGGATGCCAGCCGCACGGAGACGCTGATTAACCTGTGGGTTGTGGATGATCTCGCCAGTCAGGTAGATCGAGCGTTCCGGAAACCGCCGGCGGGTCTGGTAGGCGTAGTCCACGGCCCGGTCCACCCCGTAGCAGAACCCGAACTCCCGAGCGAGGTGGAGACGCAGTCTTCCCACCTGCCACTCGTAGTCGGCGGCCCGGATCGAGTCGACGAGGGCGCTGTGGTAGTCGTTAGCGAGCGCACCGGCCACCTCGTGCTTCAGCGCCAGCCCCTTGCGGAACATCGGCGCCGGCATCGTCGCACCGTCTGCGGCAGGACCGGTTGTCGTCACCGGATGTCTATTGAGAGGTAGCTGACTCGTGGCGTCAGAGTGTCGATCGATTTAAGTTCGGACACCAGCACGTTGGTCAACGCGAGATCGAGGTTGCCGAGGAACTCCTCTTCCGCCATTACCTGCTCGAACTCGCCCAAGGTGAGGAGTGACGACGACTCTGTCGCGCGGTCGCCGTCTCGTATCTGGAGCTGTACGGTGCCGGTCATATCGAGGAGCCCGAGAGGCCTAAGGATGTCAGTCGCCGATTGGGGTACGTTTACAGGGTCGCCCGCGGTGGCCGTTCGGGGCGTGAGTGGACGATATTGGATGAGTTGCCCGGCGGTGATCCCGATCACCAATCCGGCCGAGAGCGCGGCAACGAGCCAGCGGCCACGACGGAAGTTAAGTTGCCGGATCGGCCGGCCAGAGAATGGGAATTCGAGCACCCGAGCCGGTTCGACTTTCCCAACGAGGTTCGCCAGACGATGCCCGATCCTGGCGCGCTGAGCTTGTAGCCGGAGCGGTGTGAACACCTCGTCGAAGCCGGCGCCAGCCACCTCCGGCATCATCTTGAGCAACGTACTCAGATCGTGGAGGCGGCGCTCGCATCGCCCACAGACCCCAAGATGGCGAGCCACCGCTGCAGTCCTGCGCACCGGTTCGTCCGCAGCATCCAGCGCCAGGGCTACCAGGCTGTCCTCCGTCAGATGGCGTCGGAGCGGTCGCTGCCACATCCATCGTCTGAGCCGATCCAGCCTCGTCGTCATTGTTTCGGTCTCGATAGTAGTGCCGTGAGTGGCTCGCCGCCTCCCCTGGTTCACGCTCCGCGGCGTGAGGCGCGCTTCAGCGCCGAGCCGCCGTGGGCAATCCAGCTCTCACGGTCGAGCAGTCCCCGTAGTTTCCGTGCCGCTCGAAACAGGTGTACTCGCACCGTGGATTCTTTGAGCCCCATGATGGTGCTGACTTCCCGTGGCGAACGGCCCTCGAGGTGACTCAAGATGACCGCCGTGCGCTGTCGGGCTGGTAGCTGGTCGATGGCGACTTCCAGCAGGGCCCGGCTTTCCTTGGCTAGTAGCTCGGCCTCCGGTGAAGGTTCGCGGCTCGGCGGTCCATCGGTCGCCACGCGTTCCCTGGGGTCGGCGGGGATTAGCCACCTCGCGCGCCGGGCCTTCGCCTTCAGGCGATCGAGACAGGCGTTGACGAGGATGCGCGTAAACCATACTTCGAAAAACAGATCCTCACGAAACGACGGTAGGTGTAGAAAGGCCTTGAGAAAGGCATCCTGGACGACTTCGTCCACTTCCGCCGGGTCACGCAGATAGTGATACGCGATCCGTGCGGCTCTGCGCTGTTGCCAATCGATGATCGCGCCGAACCGTTCGGCCGCATCCTCACGTTGCCCGTCAGCGAGCAGACGCTTGACCTCAGAGGCGAGCCGCGTCTCGATCGCGCCTCGCCGGTCTCCCTCGACTACCCGCGGAAGGCACCTCTCTGTCATACGAGTCACAGGCTTATTCGTTTACCGCTGTTTTTTAGGGACATTATGAGGACATTATATATATTGTCTCGCGGCCATTATATGGCACAGGCGGCGGTAGAGCGTTGGTGCGGACGTGACCGACCTAATCCAACCGCCATCGGCATCTCAGACCATTCTCTTGTCGAGGACGATCCGACCATACGCAGTCTGGTCGGGCGCATGCTCAAGGGGGCCGGCTACGAGCTGCTCACCACCCGGAACGGTGACGACACACTGACCCTGGCCAAGGCGCACCCTGGTGAGATCTATCTACTCCTGACCGACATCGTCATGCCGCGGATGAAAGGGTTTGAGCTCGGTAGCGCGCGGCCAGAGACGAGCGTATTGTTCCTCTCTTGATATTGCCGGTAGTTGACCCAGCTGCGAAACGGTCTACGCACGGCCGGTCGGGCCTTCTGCTGAAGCCGTTCACCCAGGACGCCCTGCTCTGCAAGATCAGGGAAATCCTGCAGCGCTAGGCAAAGCCTCGGCTGGGCACATTTACCTGCGGGTGAGGCGGGAATGGTGTAGGACGCGGGCCGCGCCCTACCGGCTGGCCGGCGGCGCGAGATGAGGCTCAACCCGGGTCCCAGGGTAGTAGTGCTCGAGGATCGCGCGAACCGAGTCGCCACGCCGGGCTCGAACGATCGCGCCGGTCTGACACAACCCGACGCCGTGGCCAAACCCCTGCCCCGAGAACAGGACCCGGCCGGCCCGATGTTCCACGCTGAAGCGGGCGCTCCGAAACGCGCGCGGACCAAGTTGTTCGCTGATTGCCGAGCGTAGGCGTTCTCCCCGTACCACCCGATAGAACTCACCGGCGGCGGCGACCCGGCTCGCGCGGCCGGCGGGGTCTCGCGCGAGGACCTCGATCCTGTCGAGACGATGCCCGACCGTGGTGTCCGGCGCGGTGTTAAGGATCCGCCGGAGGTGGTCTCGGTCAAGGTCCAGATGCCAGTCGTCGCGTGGAGTCGTCACGCAGAAGGTATCCAGGACGCCGGAGAGATAGGGAGGAGCCGGTCCACCCCATATGATGGTGGCGGAGCTGGTGTGGCCGCCGCAGTCGGCATGGAACAGCGCCTGAATCGGGACGTGTCCGTCGGTGATTGTCAGCCCGCGAGTCTGCTCGACGGCGGCGGTGACGAGGCGGGCCACCGCGACTGGTTGTTGCTCCGGCGGGCTGTAGATCTGGCAGTGTGTCGTCGAGCAAAGGTCGAACCCCTCCTGAGCATGTCGACCCCGGTTGGCCAGTGCATAGGTGCGTGCCAGGATCGCCTGGAGCCGGGCCAGCCGGTCGGCCACCGCGGGGTCCTGCTCGCCCAGCGGCATCTCGGCGGGAACCGAGCCGCGAACATAGTCCTCGAGCGGGATCGTTTCGACCCGGCGCTCGTCACCCACGCCGATCTCGATCCTCAGAACGGCGGACGGCGGCGGTACGGCTGGCTGTGGGGAGCGCCGCGGCGCGGCAACGCAGTGGGCCGTGCCGGCGGCGATCGACAGGATGAGCAGCCGTCCCGCCCAGTGTCCCGGTAGGGACTGGCCTGGCACGAGATTCCATCTTTCCACCACGTCGTACTTATCGGTCGCTTGGGGAGAGTGGTGCACACTGCCCGGGAATGGCGTATTGACGCGGTCGGAGCCCCGTCGTACGATGCCGGCGCATCGCGCTTGGCGGGGCAGGTGGAGCGAACGTGACGACAGCACGGGATCTTGAGGCACTTGGTATCGTCGACCCGGCGTCGGTCTACTGGAACCTGTCGACCGCCGCGCTCTATGAAGAGGCCGTGGCCCGCCGCGAGGGGACCGTCGCCGTCGGAGGTCCCCTGGTGTGCCGAACCGGTCCTCACACCGGACGGTCGCCGCGCGACCGGTTTCTCGTCGACGAACCGTCGAGTTCGGCGCACATCGCCTGGGGCGACGTCAACCGTCCGATCGGCCAGGACCAGTTCGAGGCGGTTCATCGCACCGTGATCGAGCACCTGCGTGGCAAGGATCTATTCGTGCAAGACTGCTATGCCGGGGGGGATCCGGCCTACAGGCTGCCGATCCGGGTAGTGACCGAGCGCGCATGGCATAGCCTGTTCGCGCGTCACATGTTCATCACGGAGCCGGACCGGACGAAACTCGATGATCATCGGCCCGAGTTGACGGTCGTCAACGCCGCCTCGTGTCGGGCGGATCCGGCCGTGCATGGCACCAACTCCGAGGTTTTCGTTCTCCTGGATCTCTCAAAGCGGCTGGTGCTGATCGGCGGGACGAGCTACGCAGGGGAGATCAAGAAGTCGGTCTTTACCGTGATGAACTACGTGCTGCCGCTCCGTCGCGTGATGCCGATGCACTGTTCGGCCAACGTCGGTGCCGCGGGAGATCTGGCGGTGTTCTTCGGGTTGTCCGGTACCGGGAAGACCACGCTGTCGAGTGACCCAGCGCGGCGGCTGATCGGCGACGACGAGCACGGCTGGAGCGATCACGGTGTGTTCAATTTCGAAGGTGGCTGTTACGCGAAGATGATCAGGCTTTCGGCCGAGGCCGAGCCGCAGATCTATGCCACGACCCGCCGGTTCGGCTCGGTGCTCGAGAATGTGACGGTGGACCCGGTCACGCGTCGGCTCGACCTCGACGATGATTCGGTGACGGAGAACACCCGTGGTGCGTACCCCCTCTCGGCGATCGACTCGTCCGTGCCGTCTGGCAGGGGCGGCCATCCGAGGCACATCATCATGCTGACGGCAGACGCTTTCGGCGTGCTGCCGCCAATCGCCAGGCTGACTTCCGCTGGCGCGATGTATCACTTCTTGTCCGGATACACGGCTAAGGTCGCCGGAACGGAGCGGGGTGTCACAGAACCGACGGCGACGTTCAGTAGTTGCTTCGGCGCGCCGTTCATGGTGTGGCCGCCCAGCACCTACGCGTCGCTGCTTGGTGAGCGTATGTCCGCTCACGGGACGTCGGCGTGGCTCGTCAACACCGGGTGGAGCGGTGGACCCTGTGGCGTCGGTCATCGCATGCCGATCGCGTACACCCGCGCGTTGATCGCAGCGGCACTGTCGGGCGCTCTGGACGACACCGCGTGCGAGGTCGACCCGGTCTTCAACGTGGAGGTCCCAGGCGCCTGTCCTGGTGTGCCCACGGAGGTGCTGCGCCCGCGGCAGACGTGGTCGAACACTTCAGACTACGACGCGCAGGCAGGGAAGCTGGCGGCGATGTTCGCTCGGAACTTCGAGACGTTTGCGGAGACCGCGGCTGCGGATGTCGTGGCCGCAGGGCCACGATAGGGGGGCGGGCCAGTCGAGGGGTGGTCCCGATCGGCTCGCGTCGGCATCGACAGCCGATGCATCGCGCCCACGGCGCCTGGTGCGCTCGTGGGCAGGCGCTGGTCAGGTCTTGCCGTCGTCCCGGCGAGGCCGGATTGCGTTCGGGTCCGATGACTGC
>Ga0310121_10000397_pt1 | contig 47977 bp, 40 predicted proteins | sample CB27_Tmax_986_MG_FD_203504 | JGI IMG/M metagenome (GOLD analysis project Ga0310121, IMG submission 203504) | Marine microbial communities from Western Arctic Ocean, Canada - CB27_Tmax_986 | ecosystem: Environmental > Aquatic > Marine > Oceanic | place: Canada: Western Arctic Ocean | collected... | reverse complement strand
GTCAATGGCTGGAGCCGTCTTCTCTTGGAAGGCAGTGTGTGGCTGAAACGAAGAGCGGCTACCTGACCGGAGATCAAGGAGCGCCAAGGGCCGCGAGAGCTGGGGTGAGGTGTGTCTAAAAACGTCGGCAGAGGGGATAGAATAGCTCCTCCTAAGCGATCGGCGGGCAGTACCGCAACAGCCGAGCCGAGTTCTGAGTGACTTGGTGCAAAAACTTAGAATTTGGGCCTCCAAAATGACTCCTAGGAGCCGGGAAACGGTCCTGTTTTCGAAATTGCGCTTATTTTGGGGCTAGTCTGGTATCTTGTGCCTTGGATTCCAAAGTTTCAGCCTAGTCCTGCCCCTTAGCGGTGCTGCCCCATTCGAGAAAGAAACTTCCCGAACCATGGAAGCCTGAAGCGCAAGCGAGGGGTTGGGGAACACTCCGAATCCCCCCGGCTTGGCTGCTTGTCGCACCTCAAACCCCTTCTTCCCCCCATTGCGCTACCCTCCAACCCCACTCTCGCGCTTCAGGCTTCCTCAAGTTTCGTATTGGTGGCCGACCTAGAGGTGCGAGTTCCGAATGAAGTTTCAGCATGGTGAGGCATGGCCTCGGAGTCCGCTTCAGCAGGCTGGCGCGAAGCGTAATAGACCGGTCCTTTTTTAGGGGGCTGGGTATCCGGGTAAGGTAAAACTTGAGCCCGCTTCAGCGGGCTTCTCGAGTGAGGGCTTCAGCCAAAGTCCGGTCCGATGGTCCTTTGCACCGCGAATGATGACTCCAGGAAATCTGGGGTTCCTTAGAGAACTAAATCGCGCCTTGGTAGTGGAGATCAGAACGATACTGGCTAAAGCCTTTCCTCGAGAAGCCTGCTGGAGCAGGCTCAGAGAACGGTCACATGTCCAGACCAAGCGACTGCTGCGAGCCGGATCATTCGAAAAAGAGTTGACACCCGAATCCAGGTTTCTAGGCTCTCGCCTGTAGAACGTCTCAACCATATTTAAATCAATGAGTTACATTCTTAGATCCCAATCTAGAAATGAATTTTAAGCCCCCAGCCGTTCTGCCCTATTTGAGAGCGAAACTTCGGTTGAGGGCAGGCGATATCGCGCTGTTGTCCAGCTCTCTCCTCGGAACTTGGCCTCATGTTGCTAGCGGGGCAAGTCGTTCGCGGCTCTGTCGGATCTCCGAGGGTTGATGGTGGGCGATCGTTTGGAACTTGATGCTTGTGATTTGGAGCTTGCTTGTATCTTGTGCCTTGTACCTTGTACCTTGGATTTCCGAAGTTTCAGCTTGGGCCATTCGAAGTCAGGGTACTTCCGGCAGGCCCAGACCTCGATTTTCACCGGTGTCGCGATAATGGGACAAGCTCGCTGCCAGGCGTACCAGTTCCTGGCGGATCCCAGGCTGGGTAATGGTGCGAGTCGAGGCTTCCAGGCGTGCCTGTATCTGACCGCAGGCGTCATCGTCGAACGGCCTCTTTCCTCCCAGGTACACGTAGACCGGGTTGGTGTGGCTTTCGGTTCCTTCGTCACCATGGGCCCGGACCGCGATCCAGCCGCTCTCTCCTACTCTCAGCCTCTCGGAAACCTCCCACCGGGAACGTCCCTGCGGATCGAATTGTCGAGAGAGGACCCGGCCGTTCCAGATAAGATCAACGGATCTCACCGGGTACAGCGGACTGAGCACTCGCACCGAGACATCAAGCTGGGCCTTTTGCTCTCGGTCGAAAACGATTTTCTCGCCGGGACGCCTACCATTCACTTCCAAAAAGACCATCGGCCCACTGGTTGCGAAGCTTCGGCCCTCGACCACGGCCTCCATAAACTCTCGCACCGTCGGTTCCCTTTCGAAATAGACGTAGGTCAGGTTGCCACCCAGTTCCCTCGAATAGGGAAAATCAGAAGCCCCTACGATCGCCCAGCGGTAGCCCAGGTTCAGAAAATCGTACCAGCCGTCCAAACCCAGACCACGGTAGCCTCCCAGTTGCAAGAGCTCCAGGAAATCCGTCTTGCCGGACAGACCCAGGGCATCGGCCTCCATTCGGTAGTAGCCGCCATGATTCAAACCGATGAAGCCGGAAAGCTCATGAGCCTGCTCCGCTATGACTCCCAGCGACGGCCCCGGGTTCACATCCCCGGTTCGTCCCAAAGCTTGGACGTAATCCTTTGCCAACACCACGGTCACATGCCCCAGGGAGCCAACGCGGTACTCCTGGCCGGAGGAGAGGTGGTAGGCGCCCTGCCGCCGAGTTGACCCGTCCCCTAGTCCCAGAGCTTGTCCCCAAGATTCAAACTCACGTCCCAGGGCGTAACCTGTTGTGTTCATTGAGAGACTGAAGGCATAGCGGATGTCCCGCGCCGAGGTCAATGTCAGCAGGGTTTCATCGTTGCTTCCCGTTCTCTCAAAGTGCAGATGGGTGTCGCCGGAGTACCAACCTTCTTTCGCCATGTCGATCCAGCGGGAAACCGAGATCGTACTCTCAACGACTTCATTCTTCTCGAGATGGAACACCCGTTGTACCGGGTCGTATTCGTAGCCGCGACCGACGACTACCGTACAGCTTCCCGGCGGAACTCTTACCGAGAAAGTGCCACTGGTATAGAAGTAGTAGTCCAGCTCTCGGAAGCGACTGGGCCCCTGGAGCTCGTTTCCGGCCTTCCTCAAGGAGTACTCATGGAAGGGATCGTCTTCAGGCTCCTGGGCTCCCCCGTTCACACTGGCTGTGGCACTCAAGATTTCGCCGCTGTCACGATCGATAATCGTGATACGAAGGGTTGCGGCATCGGGGCCTGGATCCACCTTCGGCGCCGGGACGGCGTAGCCCTCACTTATCTCTGCTTTTCGCCTGATCTGGACCGAGTAGGCGAAAGAAAACAGAAGCAAACCCAGGCAGGTCAGGCGCAAGATTCGGAGCCTTGAAACCAACCGTGGAGCCAACTTCGGTTTCATCGAGAATCCTCTAGCAGGGCCAGACCCCGAGGGTCTCGTGTGTCCCGGTAACGTTGGAGACGCTCTTTCAGATCCCTTAACCTCTTTTTAATCTTTTGATGGGGGTTGAGTCGAATCGAACTCTCCAGTCGTGCCAGTATCTGGCCGCAGGCGTCATCATCGAAGGGCAGCTTCCCTTCCAAGGAAACATAAACCGGGTTGCTGTGAGCATCCGCTCCGGTGTCTTCATAGGCGCGGACAGTCAACCACCCACTGCGCTCGACCTTGAGCCTCTCTGAAATCTCCCATCGAGCTCGGCCGACTGGATCAAAGCGTCGCGAAACCACTCGTCCGTTCCAGACAATGTCGACATTCCGAGCCGGATAAAGAGGACTCAGCACGCGTGCTTCCACCTGGAGTGAAATCGCTTCGCTTTCAGCGGAGATCAGATCTCCCGGACCTTTGCCGTTCACTTCCAAGAAGATCATCGGCCCACTGGTCGCGAAGCTGCGACCAGCGGCAAGCGCCTCCAGGAACTCCCTGACGGTAGGTTCCTTGTCAGACCGAACATAGGTCACACTATCTCCCAGTTCTCGGGTGTAGGGGAAATCCGACGCTCCAACGATAGGCCAGCGGTAACCCAGATTGAGATGGTCATACCACCCATCCAATCGCAAGCCTCGGTACCCTCCAAATTGCAACAACTCCAAAAAGTCCATCTTGCCGGTCAAGCTTAGAGCATCTGCTTCTCTGCGGAAGTAACCTCCGTGGTTGAGACCGATGAACCCAGACAACTCGTGAGCCTGATCGGCGATGACGCCGAGGGAAGGCCACTCGTTGACGTTTTCCGAGGGCCCCGAGGCAGCAACATATTTCTGGGCCAGCACCGTCACATGCCCCAGATAGCCTGCTCGGTACTCCTGACCCGAGCTCAGATAGTAGACACCCTTTTTTCGAGTCGACTCCTCTCCCAGACCATGGGCTTGTCTCCACGACTCAAACTCCTGCCCCAGGCCATAGCCCGTGGTGTTCATCGAAAGGCTGAAGGCGTAGCGAATATCGCGCGCCGACGTCAACGTCAGCAGCGCCTCGTCGTTATCTCCGTCTCGCTCGAAGTGGATGTGGGTATCGCCCGAGTACCAGCCTTCGTTGGCCATGTCGATCCAGCGCTTGAGACGGATGGTCGCTTCTAGGATTTCACCTTTCTCCAGGTGAAACGTCTGCACGGTCGGCGTGTATTCGTAACCCTTTCGGATCTCGACCGTGCAGGTCCCGGGAGGGACCTTTACCGAAAAGGATCCGTTGGTAAAAAAATAGTAGTTCAGCTTACGAAAGCGTATCGGCCCCTTGTGCCGGTTGGCAGCATTCCGGAGGGAGTAGGGCCGATAGGGATCGTGCTCAGGCTCCTGGGCTCCACCGTTCACACTGACGGTCGCACTCAATCGTTCTCCGCTGTCCCGACCCAGAATTCTCAAATCAAGAGTCGCGGCATCGGGGCCTGGATCCACTAGCGGAGGAGGAAGGGGCGGACTATCCTCCACCATACGATGACGATCGAGCTGGAAGGAATAGGCAAACGAAAAGGCAAGGAGCAAGAGGAAAAGGGTCCTCAATCTCTTGACGGTGATAGTGGATCGGTTACTCACTTGAAGCTCCTGTCCGCGACCCCACCAGCTGGTTCTTGCGATCGATCTGAATCCGCTCTTCTTACTTCGAGACTCGCATTCTAGCGGAGGGCGTCAACTTCTGCGCTAGCCTCGACAGCCGCGGAAGAAAGTGCAGCCCCGATGCCGGAGCCGTCCTTGACAAGCTTCAACTCCACACGAGCAGAGCGATCGCCAAGCAATTGCTGCAGAAGGGATTTCATCGTCTCCGGGTAACCAGGCGCGTGCTCGTAGAGTGCCCCATCGATGGTGATGACATGCTCCCGTTCCAAGGCCGAGTCCGCGTATTCCAACAACGCAAGGACAACCAGGGCACTGATCTGAGCCGAGCGCGTCATCACAATCCCGGCAATGGATCTTGCTAACTGACGATCTCCAGGACTCGAGCCCTGAATCCCCAGCCGGTCGAAAAAGGCTCCGGTTGCAGGAAAGTCTCCGCAATCCGCTAAGACGTGTGACAAATCGTCACTGGCGATGATATCCGGTACCTGAAGGGACAATGCCTTAAAGTGGGGAAGCATCAAACGACGCATCAACTCCCCCAGGTACCTCCCCGAGACCGCCTTTTCCAGCAGTTGCTGGCCTGGATTCTGAGACTCGACATCCAACTGCCGATCAACCGCTGTCTGAATCCTTGGCTTCAGTGATCCAAAATCGAAATTGCCACTTTCAAAGTTGAAGCCCATGTCCCCAAGCCAGGCGGCGAAATTGGTCCCGGTTCCCAGGATCCCACCCGCCAGCGTATTGCGGTCTTCAAAGTACCCGAGAACAAGGGTTCCTACCGTATCGTTGAGAAGAACATTGACCCTGAGATGCCCGAGTCCGACTTTCTCGAGCGCGGACTCCAGAGCCTCTACCGGGTCTGAGCCTACGAGATCTGGGACATCCCAGGTCTTGGTCCATTTCATCAGGAGACCACTGGAGACTCCGGTCATCTTGGTGGGGAAAGCAAAAGTGAAGCCCACCCTGATCTGTCTGCCCGAAACACCCTCGTTCTCCAGAAAAACCTTGATCTGAGTGGCGACGAAGTCAAACAGGGATTCTGAGGTTGCGGCCCTGGATCCGCTTGCCTGTTTGAGCTCAGTTGGGATGCGGGTCACGGCAACCAAGGGCTCTCCTTCTACTCTCTGATGGCCGTCGATCGACAGCAGAACAGACCGGAAGTTGGTGCCACTCAGATCCAGTCCCAGATAGGTGCCCGGCTTGAAGTTGGCCGTCTTGGGGATGAAGGCTTCGATCATCGCGAGTGAAGATGGGCCTTGGTGGTGAAGACCTCTTCGTATCTGAGCCTTGAATTCTTCGACAAAACCCCGGGCCAACTCGGGGCTGGAAAGGTCCCACTGGGCTTGAATTTCCTGTATTTCAGGGGAAAGTAGAGAGGTATCCATGAGCTGACCGTGCCGACGAACCATGATATCCCCCTCGACCGCTCAGACCAAGTCGACTCTTCGCCCTTGCCTTTGCCTTTGCCTTTGCCTTCTAGAAGGTTCACGGGCAAGTCACGCCTTTCTATCAAGCGTCTTATCCAATCGCGAACCAATTAAATGAGATCAGGGCAAAGGCAAGGGCAAAGAGTCAGAGGGATCGATCAGGCGATCGATCGAACAGACTCGGCAACAAACCGGTTCTCAGGAAGAGGAAGGACGCTCGCGGCCGCGCTGCGGCTCTACTTTTTCTATCCAGGACATCTGTCGGGAAGACTTCGAGACCAGTAGGACGCCTCCTACCAGACCGCCGATCAGGCTGATCAGCAGGAGCGCGAGGTCCAATCAATCTGCATCATTATGAGTTTCCACCCTTCCTTTCTGCACTAACTGATGCATCCCGACTCGATTGGGTTCGGATTCGATCTAAAAAGTCACAAATCCAACGAATCTGCAGTCAAGCTACTGCAAAAGCGTCCGGCTCCAAGGCCGCCCCGGTAGAATCCATTCGGCGCCCGAAACGGGAGAAACTGGAGTCTTCAGCTATGCTCTCGGTACTTGCCGCGCCCAGGCATTCGTGCTACATTCCGCAGCGCATCGAAGGTGGCAAAAATGAATCAGCCTGCCCCTAAGGATCCTTCCCAATTCAAGCCTTTCGTCCCGGCCGAGACTGAGCTAGCCGAACTCACGGTCAAGGCGGTAGTGCTGGGTGTAATCATGGCGATCCTGCTGGGAGCCGCCAATGCCTATTTGGGCCTGAAGTCCGGGCTCACCGTGGCCGCCACCTTTCCAGCGGCCGTGGTTGCGATGGCCGCGCTGCGTACTTTCCGGGGATCGATACTCGAGGAAAACATTGCCCGAACCACTGCCTCCGTGGGAGAGGCGCTGGTGGCCGGGGCAATCTTTACCCTTCCGGCATTCGTGATCAGCGGTGTCTGGGACGAGCTCCACTATTGGGAATGCACGCTGATCATGCTCACCGGAGGCGTCCTGGGCGTCCTCTTCATCATCGTGCTCAGGCGCACCATGGTCGAGGAAGCCCATCTTCCCTTCCCCGAAAGCGTCGCGGCGGCCGAACTGGTCAAGGCTGGCCAAGGTGACCAGACTGGCGCCGCTTACGTCTTCTCTGCCATGGGTATCGCCGCGCTATGGGAACTACTCAAAAACAGCAACGGGATACAGGTCGTCTCCGACTACACCCGCACCTTTATCACCCTGGGAACCTCTCGCATCGAGATTCTGGGGAAGAAGTTGACCTATACCGGAGGACTGCTGCTGGAGTCTGCCGCCGCCTCTCCGGCATTGATTGGTGTCGGATTCATCGTCGGGCCTTCCATCTCGACCATCGTTTTTTCGGGAGCTCTCCTGGGATGGCTCTTGCTGGTGCCTCTGAGCGTCTTCTTGAACCCGGACCTGTCCACCGGGATCACGGAGACCTCTTCCTGGATCGGGCTGAGCGAGGAAGTCTGGCTGAAACAGGTCAGACCGCTGGCGGTGGGTACCATGATCGTGGCCTCCTTTCATACCCTCTTCAAGCTTAGAACCTCCCTCTTCCACGGGATTCGTCAGGCGCTCCAGGATCTGCAAGCCTCACGGGAAGGCAGTGCCAAGAGCAACCGCCTCAGCACCGATTTGGACTTTCGATGGATCGGCGCCGCGATTGCCTGCCTCTCGATCCCGCTGTTCTTCCTCTACCTTCATTTCAGCGGCTCCGCCCTCGGATCGGTACTCCTCACCGTGGTGATGATCGTGCTGGGATTCCTCTTTGCTGCGGTGGCCGGATACCTGGTAGGTTTGTTGGGAAGCTCCAACAACCCCATCAGTGGACTCACGCTGAGCACCCTGCTCATCTCAGCCATTCTGATGGTCATGATCGGGGTCACCGGAGAAGCCGGCATCTTGGGAGTCCTGGGAGTAGCTGGCGTGGTTTGCTGCGCCGCCGGAATCGCCGGAGACATGATCCAGGATCTCAAGGTGGGCCATATTCTGGGAGGCACACCCTGGAAGATGGAAGTGGCGGAGATGATTGGGGTCATTATTGCCGCCTTCGTGCTGGTCTTGCCGTTGATTGCAATGGACCGGGTCTACGGTATCGGCAGCCCCGAACTACCGGCGCCCCAGGCGGGATTGATGGCTTTGATGTCCAGAGGCATCGTCGGAGGCGAGATGGCCTGGCCATTGGTGATCTCCGGCATCTTCTTCGCTGTTGCCCTGATCCTGATCAAGACTCCCTCGCCGATGCTGATCGCGGTAGGCATGTACCTTCCCTTTCACTCCACAGCAGCCATCTTCGTAGGCGGGATCTTCCGCTGGATTCTGGACAGGAAGCTGGCCAAGAATGACGTCTCCTCAGAGGGCCGGGCTCGGGCGGTCAACTCAGGTGTCCTCCTCTCGTCTGGTTTTATCGCGGGCGAGGCGCTGATGGCTGTTCTACTAGCTTTCCTCGTCCTGGGCGCCGACCTCTTCGGCTGGGGGGACTTGCTTCCCAGCATCTCAGAGAACCCCTGGCTGGGAATGCTGATCTTCTTGTTACTGTTGTACCTACTGGTAAAGGTTCCCCTGGATGCCTCCCAGAAGGAGGGTGCTCCCAGCACGAAGCTCGAATCATGAAGCAAGACTCTGCCCTCAGCTACCAGCCCCGGCGGCTCCTCGAGTGGCAGGAAGACGACAGGGGACACGCCGTTCTCCTACGACCAAAGCTGGGCGGCTCTCGTCTGGCCAGATGGTGCGCTAGACACCTCCAGAACCCCTGCTACCGAATTCGCCTTGATGACATTGGAACTCTGGTTTGGAAATCGTGTGACGGTAGCACGACGTTATTGTCGATACTTCAGTCCATGCGAGAGCACTTCGGGACCAGTGTAGAGCCCGCTGAAGAGCGACTCTGGAGCTTTCTTCAAACCATGCGGCGTTCTCGCCTGATTGAACTGTCATGCCCGGAATCGAAGACTCGATAGAAAAACACCCGCCTCCTGAAGGGATTCTCTCCTCGGTCCGTCTGGCACCTCTGACCACAATGCAGGTGGGTGGCCAAAGCCGCTGGTTTTCTGAGATTCGACATTCAGCGAGCCTGACAAAGACCTATCAGTGGGCGAAGGGTCAGAGCCTCCCGATATTCTTCCTGGGAGACGGGAGTAACGTCCTCTTCTCCGATCTGGAATTCCCGGGTCTGGTCCTGCGGAACCGCACCTCGGGAAAGGATCGAAACGGCAACCAGATTCTGGTTGCCGGTGGGGAGAATCTGGGCGATTTAATTCGTTGGACCAACCAACAACAGCTCTCGGGAATGGAACGGATGTACGGGATTCCGGGAACCGTTGCTGGTGCCCTGGTGGGAAACGCCGGTGCCTACGGTCAGGAGATCTGTGAGTCCGTTATAGAGACCACTGTCTGGTCCCCTGATGGAGCGATTCGCAAGCTCTCCCGATCCCAACTCGAATTCGGCTACCGCCACAGTATCTTCAAAGGACAAAAGGATTATTTCATTTTGGACTGCACCCTGAGCCTGAAACCAAGCCGGGAAAAGCTTCAGGCGATTTCTGATTCGATCCTGGAGACTCGACTCGCAAAGTATCCCCTGGACTTGAAGTGTCCCGGAAGCTTCTTCAAGAACGTCCTGGCCGCCGAGCTCTCGGATCAAGCCCGTCGGGGCATCCCGATCGACTTCGTCCAGTTCGGTAAGATCCCGGCGGGGAAATTGCTGGAGGCCGTGGGCGCCAAAGGGGCACGCTCGGGGAGCGCACTATTCGCCAAACATCACGCTAATCTACTGGTCAACGAAGGCAATGCCACTTCCAGGGACATAATGAGACTTGCCAACAAGTATGCGGATCGCGTCCGCCAGCGCTTCCACCTTTCGTTGGAACCTGAGATATTCATAGTGGACGATCAAGAATGGCTACAACAGTAGTGCCCTCGAGAAAAGGCGCGAGCCGCAAGTTTGTCATCACCGGTGGGAACCGGCTGGCCGGGGAGTATCCAGTCCAGGGGAACAAGAATGCCGCCTTGCCCCTGATCTGCGCCGCACTGCTGGCCCGTGCTCCAGTGCTCCTGCGCCACGTCCCCCGCATCGATGACGTGGACAACCTGTTACTCCTGATCCAGGCCCTCGGTGTCGAAGTGGAGTGGCAGTCTGAGGAACTACTCCTGGACTCCAGCAATCTCGAATCTAACGAGCTCCCTGCCCAATTGGTGGAGCGGCTGCGTGGGGCAGTTCTTCTGCTGGCACCACTTGCGGCAGCCTTCGACCTTATCTCTTGCGCCATCCCCGGAGGCTGTCCCATCGGACGCCGCTCCTTTGACATTCATTGGAGGGTTTTCGAGGCGGCTGGCTACACGGTTGACGAGGGCCTCGGCACGATCGAGTTGAAAAGGACAACACAGGTCAGAGAACCGCGCGTCTACCTGGAAGAGTCGTCAGTAACGGCTACGGAGAATGCCCTCCTGCTCTTCGGCGCTTTGGGCGCTGGCACCATCGAAAATCCGGCGCGGGAGCCACACGTCTTCAGCCTGATCGAGTTTCTCAATCTGATGGGCTGCGAGATCGAGCTGCATCCACTCTACTTCCGGATCGTGCGAGGAGTGAATCAGGGAAGACGCAAAATCGAGTTCGATGTCCCTCCCGACTACACCGACGCCGGGACCATCGCCATCGCCACCGCCGTCACCGGGGGAGACGTCCTTATCCGAGGAATTAGGAATCAGGAAATGATGGGCATCCAGACGGTGCTTCGTCGATTCGGCATCGGCTTGGAGTTCGTAACCGCTACCGATCTGAAGGTAGGACCTTCGTCTTTGAAGAATCCTTCACAGGTCACGGCCGGACCTTGGCCGCTGTTTCCAACCGACCTCGTCAGTCTGGCCATCGTGCTGGCCACCCAGACTTCGGGATTGTGTCTGATTCACGACTGGATGTACGAGGCTCGAATGTTTTTCGTCGACAAATTGGTGCGCATGGGAGCCCACATCACCATGTGCGACCCTCACCGAGTCCTGGTGGAAGGGCCCCGCCGGCTGCGGGGAAAACGTCTTGAATCTCCTGACATTCGTGCCGGTATGGCGCTCCTTGTCGCAGGCCTCTGTGCCGAGGGTGAAACCGTCATCGAACACGGTGAAGTTGTGCTCAGGGGTTACGAAAAAGTAACGGAAAGACTACGCAACATTGGAGCTCAGATCTCAGAGGAGCAACGGCAATGATCGGAGCAGCCATCTCCTTTCACTTTTCACTCCTCTCTCTGGGCGAACTGATAAGGTGGGCGACTATCGCCAGCTTTATCACTCTGTCGCTAGTGCTTCCTCCCTTCAGCTACCTGATGATTCCCCACTATCAGTTCCGCTATCGCCGTGACGAGATCAGCCGCGTCGAGTTCGATCATGAGTACTTTGGCGCCATCTGATGAGAGAAGCAGACTCTGCCTCTGTAAAGACTCCGTCTGAGAAGCTTGGAATCTTCGGGAGCTGGCGCCAGCTTTACCTGACTGTGTTGGTGTACACGGTGGTGCTAATCCTTTTGCTCCATCTGCTCGGTTCCTATCTTCTGTCTGAAGGATCGTGTTGATCGCAAAGACTAACCCTCTTCCAAGAACGGATCAGTGACCTGGATTGACTGGCTAATTTTTGGCGTCTACCTGGCAGGAGTTGTCCTCTTTGGGGTCGTCCAGAGCCGAAAAAGCTCGGGCATTGAGGGCTATTTTCTGGGCGGACGCGCTCTTCCCTGGGGAACTATAGGCCTCTCGGTCATGGCCACCCAGGCCAGTGCCATCACCTTCATCGGAACCACTGGACAGGCCTATGACGAAGGCATGGAATTCATTCAGATCTATCTCGCCCAACCCCTCGCCCTGGTGGTGATCTGCGCTCTCTTCCTGCCCTTTTTCTACCGGGCCAAGGTCTACACCGCCTACGAGTTCCTGGAGCGCCGCTACGATGCCAAGACCCGATCTCTGACCAGCTTCTTGTTTCTCCTATCTCGAGGATTGGCGACCGGTATCGTGATGTACGCGCCCGCCGTGGTCCTTTCTACGCTCATGGGCTGGGACGAGACCATCACCATCCTGGTCATCGGGGGAATTACCATCCTCTACACAGTGGTGGGAGGCATCACTGCTGTCGTCTGGACCGACGTGCTTCAAATGATCCTGATGTTTGCAGGGATCGGTGTTGCGCTGCTCGTGCTCTTCCAGGAACTCCCTTCAGAGGTCGGGGTCGGCGACGTCATCTACATCGGAGGCATCCACCAGATGTGGAGGAGCATCGACTGGTCCTGGGATCCAACCAACACCTACACGGTATGGTCGGGTCTTATCGGAGGCTTTTTTATGGCTCTGGCCTATTTCGGATGTGATCAGAGCCAGGTGCAACGCTACCTGACGGCTCGCTCGCTCACCCACAGCCGACTAGCTCTGATTTTCAACGCCTTTCTCAAGGTGCCTATGCAGTTCCTGGTGCTGGCCATCGGTGTGTTGCTGTTCGTCTTCTATCATTTTGAGCGACCTCCCCTGGTTTTCAATCCGGCCGAGGCCGAGGCGCTCAGAACCGGTGTTCAACAGGAGACCTACGCACAGCTCGAGGAAGACCACCAGGTCCTTCACTCCAGGCGACGCAGCAGCACTCTGGACCTGTTGCGGGTGCGCTCCACAGGCGCTGATCTCTCGATCCAACAGGCTCAGATTCGGGAATACGATCTGGAGCTGGCAGACCTGCGCAAGCGCTCCAAAGAGCTCGTGGCACTGGACCGGGGGCGAGCTTCAAGCGACGTGAACTACGTCTTTCCCAGCTATCTGCTTCACTATGTCCCTACCGGAATCCTGGGCCTGATGATCGCGGTGATTTTCGCCGCGGCGATGTCCTCGTTGGACTCGGAGCTAACGGCATTGTCCAGCGTGACCGTGATCGACTTCTACCAGCGTTATTGGGCCCCTGGGGCAAGCGAACGTCACTACCTTCTAGCCGCCCGTCTGGCGACCTTGTTCTGGGGATTGCTGGCGACCGGAGCAGCCCTCTATGCAGGACAACTGGGCTCGCTGATCGTGGCCGTCAACCTGGTGGGATCTTACTTCTATGGCTCGCTGCTGGGCGTCTTCTTGTTGGCATTCCTGGTAAAGAGGTCCACCGCCAGAGGCGCCTTCTGGGGTTTGATCGCGGGCATGTTGAGCGTCGTCTCGTTCAGTATCCTGACGGAGGTGTCCTGGCTGTACTACAACGTGGTCGGAGCGTTAGTGGTCCTGATGGTGGGATCGGTGTTGGGTTCTGAGAAGCATCACGAACCAGCATGATCACGTCCGGGGTGTCTGGTCGTATTCATGGCAAGCCTAAGCACGATTAAGGCGAGATTGTGCTCTTGTCCAGCTCTCTCCTCGGAACCTGGCCTCATGCTGCTAGCGGCTCAAGTCGTTCGCGGCTCTGCCGGACTTGGCTTCACACTACCGACAGTTGAGCCCATTCGCCGCACCGTTTGGAACCTGGTGCTTGTGATTTGGAATTCGTTTGTATCTTGTACCTTGAAGTGGTATGACCCTACTCGAGCACTGGCACCTCGTTGACCTTGACCTTCATTTCCTTTGCCAGCTCACTCCTCGATGTACGGGATCGACTCATCAGGAACTCGTTGGCCGGTAGATGGGAGTAGACGTCGGGGTGCAGAGTCTGGAACGACTCGGCGTAGGGGATCGAGGCGTGCAAACCCATCCGACCGTTGGTGATCTCGACGCATTTTCGGGCCAGATCGCCGGTGTAGAACTGGCTCTTCAGACAATCCATGGCCTGGACCTTTCGATCCATCACAGGCGTGATATCAACCAGAACATTCCCATGTCGGATCCCGTCGCTGGTCAGCTGATTGGTGTGCCCGTACATGGCCAGGAAGAAAATCTGAACCGGGAAGGCTCCATCCTTCTTCTTCTGCAAAAACCGCGGCGTGTGGGCGAGTCCAACCGCCTTCAGCACGGCCTGAGTTGAATCGGTGTACCCAAACCCCAGTTCCTCGGTCGGGTTGTGGATGATCAAGAGATGAGGCTGTACCTCTGCCAGCTGCCCTGCGATCGCCTCTAGCAATTCCTAAGTCACGCTGACAACGTCATCGGGAAATCGTAGAAAGCGAGCGTCTTTCACCCCCAGGACCTCGAGACCTCGAACGACCTCTTGCTCTTTGCCCTCTATGGCCTTTTCCAGATCCGCAATATCGTCATCGCCGCGGCTGAGGCTCTCATTACGAGCCAGATCGTGTGTTTCGACACCATGGGTGCAAACGACCACCGTGACCTCATCTCCACGCTCTGCGTGTAGGCAAAGCGTGCCTCCCGCGTGGTCCAGAGCGTCTGCCGGATGACATACGATGGCCATGATTCTCAGCTGCTCACTCATGATTGTCTCCTATCCTCGGAGTCGATTCTCGGGAAACCCTACTAGAAGTAGCGAGCGACCTCATACCGCCGACATCAAAGAGGTCAACCCCAACGGGGTTGCGGCGTATAGCCCAGGGTTTCCGAACCCTGGGCAAACAGCCATCCCTTTTGATCCCAACCCTCTAGGGGTTGTGGCCTCCTCCTTCGACCAAGGGGTCTAGTCGAGCGTCATTGCATAAATCTTCGCATTGTCGAGGTGAATCCGCAGCTTGTAGCGGCCCGCCGGAAGGTCGCCGATCCCGCGATTCCTCCAGCCAACCGGATGACTCAGATGATCCCCCTGAATCACGTTCGCCTCTACCTTGGACCAACCCTTGACCCTATAGCCTGCCTCGTTCAGCAGCTCGACCCGGATCGAGCCCTGGGAAGCATCGGCGTTCAGTGTCACGCTCGAGACCGCACGCAGATCGAGCGGTTTCATCGTAATCTGTCCAATCCGGCCGAGGGGCCGTATTCCGGCAAAGCGATCCCGCGGCATGGTCGCGAGACCGACCCCCGAGATCTGCTTGCGATCATCGTCGATATTCCACTGGTTGCTATAGGCGCCATAGTAGAATCGGAACTCGTCCTCTAGGAGTACCGGGGTGGCGTTGCTCCAGATGATGCTGGCGTCGAACTGGGTCTTGTCCTCCAGCGCCGGCAGAAACGGACTGTTCCGAAAGGGACGCTGCCACTGATAACCGTCGTGGCTGAGAGCTAACTCGATCGGCATGTTTCCGGTAGCACCCGAGTCCAACACTTGCAGCAGCGAGAAGTACATCCCGTTGTAGTAGAAGGCAGGTCCGCTGTGGAGTTGCTTCCCGTCGCTACCCCCGCCCCCGGCCGTTCGCGCCAACTCACGTTCATCACCGCCCCAACCATCGAGTTCGTCGGGCGCTACTACCAACCGGGGTGTGGACCAGTGCACAAAGTCCTTGCTGTCGGTCCGGACTACCGCCCGCTTCCAGTGCATGGTTCCATCGGGTCCGTCGAGCCAGGTCTTGGAATAGATGGCGAAGGTATCGTGGCCCGGATCCCAGATCGGATCGGTGACGTCGCTGGTAGATAGCGGAGGCCCGCCTAGTTTCCCAGTTGCGATCCCGGGGTCGTCCGCGAACGGTGGTAGGATATATTCTCCATGTGACCCCTTCAGAACTGGAGCCCGGGGATGCTTGGTCCAGTGGATTCCATCGGGAGAGAAAGCCACCAGCAGACCCAGGTGTTCGAAATCCCCAAGCTTACCGCTGCCCCAGTAGGCAAACTTGTAGCGGCGGGAAGGGTCGGGATCTCGAGGATCGAAGAGAACTCCGCCGCCGAAGCCGATATCCAGCAGGATGTTGGTGTCACTCTCGCCCTCGTAGTCGTGTAACCCCAGATTGGGTTTGACCCAGTGGATTCCATCCTCCGAAGTGGCATAGCACAACTTGCCCCAGGCCTGGTACCACAGCTGGTAGTGCCCGGTCGTCGGATCTCGGTGCACGCTGCAATAGGCGACCGTCAGCTCCCAGGGCTTGTCCGAAGGCAGCATCGGATTCTCGGGGTGCCGATCCAGAGGCCTCAAGACCCGCTCGGTTCCCGAACGGTAGAGCACCTGCTGATCGTCGACCATCAGGATTGTTTTCTGCTGTTCCGAGGGCGCTCGGCCTCCTCCTGTCCAAGCCAGCACTTGCCCGAAACTGCAGATCAGAAACAGAACCAACAGCCCTTTCACGAATCCCCCACAACTCGTTTTCAACGAAAGCCGCCTTGCGCCACGGACTGGATCTGCGCAAAGTGATGTCGCCCATGCCAGGCATAGAGGTTCAAGAGAAAGTCCAGGTCCCTCACCCCCATCCTGGGATGGTGGAAAGTGCGGCCAAACTGATCCGGTGAAAGGGACCGAAGCAATACCACCCAACGCCGATGCAAGCTGTCCACCAAGGCCAGGGCCGGCTCGATCGGACCCGACTTCGAATCCTCCAGGTCGACCCACTTGACCTGGTCATAAGAGATGAGGGAGGGCTGCTTCTCTGTCAACGATCGCTTGAAGTTCAGATAGCCGTTCAAGTGGCTATCCCCGATGTGTTGGACGACTTGCCGAACCGTCCAGCCTCCCGGACGGTAGGACATCCCCAACCGCTCCTCGCTCAACCCCGCAACCGCGTTGCGGAGCCTCTCGGGAGCCTCTTCCATCTCCTCGATCAGCGCAACACGGTCCTCCTGGCTCAGGCTCTCCTCCGTGATCTGGAGCCTCCCCAACGGATAACGCAAATCTTTTTCCATCAATGCCTCCTCGTCGAAAAATCGAGGGCAGCATACCATGCGCAAGCTCAACGGGTAGAGCGAATGTACTGAAGTGCGCCCAACTGGGCATCGTGCGGGTCGTGCCCTTGTGATAAAAGTACACCACCACCATGTCCAACCGTCTGGAACTCGCTTCCCTATACCTGGAGGAGCTGCCCTACACTCCCTATCGGCTTCAAGAAAAAGCCCTCGAAGCTTGGTTTCGTTCTGATCAGGGAATCATGGTGTGCGCCCCAACGGGCACCGGAAAAACGCTGATCGCCGAGGGAGCCTTGTTCGAGGCCCTCCACTGCGGAAAGAAGGCCTATTACACGACGCCGCTGATCGCTCTGACGGAACAGAAATTCCGTGAAGTGCAGGACGCAGCAGTCCGCTGGGGATTCCGAGCTGAAGACGTGGGTCTGGTGACCGGAAACCGCAGAGTCAACCCTCGAGCCCGCGTCCTGGTTGTAGTAGCCGAGATCCTGCTGAACCGGCTGCTCAGTCCAACCGACTTCGGCTTCGAGGAGGTGGGAGTGGTGGTCATGGATGAGTTCCACACCTTCTCGGATCCGGAGCGGGGCATCGTCTGGGAATTGTCGCTGGCACTCTTACCGAGCCACGTTCGACTGCTGCTCTTGTCGGCGACCGTGGGCAACCCTGGTGAGTTCGTCCAGTGGCTCGACGGCAGCCACGGTAGGCGGCTCGAGCTGGTGGAAAGTACAGAGCGAAAGGTTCCCCTGACCTACCAATGGATAGAGGACAAGTTTCTGGGAGAACAGCTTTCCGTGATGGTGGAGGGCGATAAAAAGGCACGTAGGACACCTGCTCTCGTCTTCTGCTTCAACCGGCGCCAGTGTTGGAGCGTTGCCGAACAGCTCAAGGGGCTTCGGCTTCTAAAACCGACCCAGCGACGGAAGCTATCCGACAAACTGGATCGCATGAACTGGACCCAGGGAGCCGGTCCCAGGCTGAAGCAGGTCTTGCTGCGAGGGGTCGGAGTCCACCACGCCGGGATCCTGCCGAAGTACCGCAGGGTAGTTGAGGAACTCTTCCAGCAGAGACTACTCGCCGCCGCCATCTGCACCGAGACCCTCTCCGCCGGAATCAATCTTCCAGCGCGGTCGATTGTCCTGACCACTCTGGTCAAGGGTCCTCCAGGCCAGCAAAGGCTGGTTGACCCCAGCACAGCCCACCAGATCTTCGGTAGGGCGGGCAGGCCGCAGTACGATAGCCGCGGATTCGTATTCGCACTCGCCCACCCTGATGATGTCCGGATCCTGCGCTGGAAGGAACGGCACCAGGGTATGGCTCGAAACCCGAGGGGCTCGAGAAACAGACAGTCCATAAGAACCTTCAATAAGCGGATCCCCAGACGAAAGAAGACGCGCCAGTATTACGATCAATCCCATTTCTCCAAACTGCAGAGTGCGCGTCCAGCGTCACTTTCGAGCAAGGGGCCCCTGCCCTGGCGCCTACTGGTTTATCTCTTGAGCCTTTCCCCCGAGGTGGAGCGTGTCCGGTCCTTTATCCGAAAGCGCTTCCTGAGTCCACGACGCCGTGAAGCTGCCGGGGAAGACCTTAATCGGATGATTTTGACGTTGTGGAAGGGAGGATATGTCACCCTGGAGCCACAGCCATTCGAAGTCCAAGGTGTTCTGCAGTCCGAAAAGCCGGGGGTCAAATCCTATCAACCCGTCCTTGCCACTCCGACCGATGAGCTGCCTAAACTCCGGCTCTTCCGGAGTATCAATCCTCTCTACGGGGGTTTTTTGGTCGAGCAGCTGGGCAACGCCGATCGCCAAGAGCGCCTTCAGGCCATGGAAAGCGTGCTGAACCTGACCGGATCGGTAGCACGTCTGCTGCCCGTCCCCTCCCAGGAGCTCCTGGCACCGGGCCGTTTGGCCACCAGTCACCTCGACGGCAAGTTGATCCAGCATGGATTGCTGCCTCGGCAGGAGCCGGATTTCGACGAAGACAGGACGACCTATTACCCGCCTCCGTTCGCGGACAAGCTACGGATGTTGTTCGATCTAGAGCTCCCCGGTGTTACCCAGCTCTGGACCGAGCCGATTTGGGCGGCTGGAGAGCTATTTGCTTTCCGGGGAAACTTCAACCAATACGTCACTCGGCGAAATCTGGTGAAAGAGGAGGGCATTCTGTTTCGACACTTCCTGCGACTGATCCTTCTTTGTGGTGAATTCTCAAAGCTCGATCCTCCCACGGCCTCAGCAGATGAATGGAGTCAGGACCTAAACGAAATAGCCGACAATCTGACCCAGAGTTGCCGGCAGGTGGATCCTGCCAGCACAGACAGGTTCATTGAGAAAGTCGTCTCAGACGGAGCGTCGGGTTGAACTATCCACTGTCCTTTTCCAGTCTCCCTTATAGGACCAGCCGAGACTCTGGCACAGTAAACCGCAATCGGTTCTGTCAAGACTTGAGTAAGAAGTAGCCATGTGGAAACGAACTCTCGCCCTGGTCTTGATCGTCGCTATATCCCCAGTGCTTTGGGCCCAGACCAAGGTCAAACCCGGATTCAATTTGATGTCGTTGGAGCAAGATGTTGAGATCGGCCGCCAGTCCGCTTCCGAAATCGAAGCGCAGCTACCGATGCTGCGCGACGCGACAGTCAATAGCTATGTCAGCAAAGTGGGAAAGCGACTCGCAACAGTAATACAGGCGCCTGATTTTCCCTACCAGTTCAAAGTTACCAACCAGGCTGCAATCAATGCTTTCGCCCTTCCCGGCGGCTTCATGTACATCAATCGGGGACTGATCGAGGCTGCCGAGAACGAAGCCGAGCTCGCCGGAGTGATGGCCCATGAAATGGGACATGTTGCTCTGCGCCACGGAACCAATCGAGTCTCTAAGGCCTATCTCGCCCAAGCAGGACTTGGAGCCCTGGGCGCAGTGCTGGGCGGTGGTGGCGGGATCGGAATGCAACAGATTATCGCCGCCGCGGGTGGCTTTGGATTGAATGCCCTCTTCCTCAAGTTCAGCCGCAAAGCGGAGACCCAATCCGATGTGGTAGGAACCCAGATGCTGCACCGGGCAGGTTACGACCCGATGTCCATGGCTGACTTCTTTGAAACGCTTCGCCGAGAATCGGCTAAGGACCCAGGAAAGATGGAGCAGTTCTTCAGCAGCCATCCGGCTCCCAAGAATCGGGCAGCTCGAGTCCGAGAAGAGATCCAGCAACTTGGCAAGGGTCGAAAAAGGGCTCCAGTCGGCGGATTCGAGGAGGTCCAAACCATTCTGCGCCGTCTACCCAAGGCGCCCGCACCGAAGAAGCAGACCAGCAGTGCGACCTCTGCCCCTCCCCCACGAGATGAGAGCGGACAACGCCCCGCACAGGTGCGGATCGAGAGGCCCTCCTCCCGGCTGCGATTGTTCGGGCAGCGGAACGGGTTTTTCCGCATTCGTTACCCAGAAAACTGGCGACCCCTTGAAGCCCGTCAAGGGGCAAGCGTGACCCTGCTTCCGGAAGGGGGCATGCTGCAGGGGAACCGAGGCGAGCAGAGTATCGTCTACGGGCTGATCGTGAATTACTTCGATCCCTCCCAGCAGAGCACCGAAGGATCGGACCGGGGACCGTTTCGCGGACGTGATCATCTGGAACGAGCCACCAACAATCTAATTCAGCTGCTGCTGGAGGGTAACCAGTACCTGGGTCAGGTTCGGCGATCCGCTCATGATGAGTTGATCGACGGAGACCAAGCACTCTCGGTGACGCTGCGCGGACGCTCGCCAGTAACCAGAGAGAACGAGCGCGTGACCGTCTTTACTCGAGCCCTCCCGAACGATCATCTGCTCTACATGCTCTTTATCGCACCCGGTCAACGCTATTCGGAGCTGAGGAAACTAATAGTGCGTATGCTTTCCAGTTTCAGCCTCAACGATGCAGCGCTACCGGGCTGAGCGCCTGTGCTGAGCTGAAACTTCAAGAATATGTCGCACGTCTGAACGTCGCACGTCTCCTGTCCTCCGAAGGTGCCGCCAACGGGTTAACAACCAGCGTTACGAAGCCAAGTCCGACAGAGCCGCGAACGACTTGACCAGTTGGCAACATCAGGCCAAGTTCCGAGGAGGGAGCTGGACAACAGCAGGATGTTGCAGATCCCCAACCCCTCGCTCGCGCTTCAGGCTTCCATGAATAGACAATGCCTGTCCTGGAAGCAACAGTTTCTCTCTCGAATGACCCGGCGGTCTGCAGCCAGGAGTGAGGCTAAGCTGAAACTTCTCCCTGAGAGTAGACTAGACTGAAGTTCCTTCGTCGAATCCCTCCTACCCAAAAGGTTGCACGCTCGCACCCGATTACGTTATTACTGTTGCCGCTGTCCTCGGCTGAGAGCTGGACGACAGAGAGTGCGAAATAGAAGTATTTTTCCGCGAGTGAGACCTTCATGAAACGACGTGAACTGTTCAGACGCTCTGTCCTTGGTAGCCTCGCTGCTGCCTTCACCTCAGTAGCTTCCGGAAGACCGGCTCTGTCAAACCCAGAAGCCAGGGAATTCCCCTCAGGGCACGATGCCTCCAAAGAGTTGGCCCGAAGCGACTGGAAACCTACTTTCCTCGATGAACACCAGAACCGGACCCTGACCGATCTGGGGGATCTCATCATCCCCAAAACCGATACACCCGGTGCCGGTGCGGCCCAGGTCAACCGATTCATCGACCACCTCCTGAACGCGGAGTCGAGAGAGATCCAAAGCCAGTTTCTGGACAGCCTGGCATATCTGGACGGAGCCTGCAGGGAGCGCTATGGATCCGCCTTCATCCACATCCCGAAGAAACACCAGGTAGAGTTCTTGAACCTGATTGCCTACCCTCATCGCCTCGTGAACTGGGGCGACAACCGCTCCGAGTTTCCGGGCCACACCCATTTCAACAACCTCAAGGACTGGATCAGTCGAGCCTACTACAACTCCGAGGCCGGCATGAAGGAACTGGGTTGGAGCGGGACATCCTTTCACGGGAGCTTTTCCGGATGCGAGCATCCAGAGGGAGCACACCGGTGAGATCTCAAAGCAAGACCGTCTACGATGCCATCGTCGTGGGTTCAGGAGCCAGCGGTGGATGGGCGGCCAAAAAGCTCTCGGAAGCGGGCCTCAAGGTGCTGATCCTGGAGGCGGGACGCAAGGTGCCTCCCAGCGAGTTCACCGAGCACATGCCTGGTTACCAGCTCTCCTACCGAAACTTCTCTCCGGAGTTGGCTCGGACCCGCCCCATCCAGAAGGCTTGTTACGCCTGCACCGAATACAACTACGACTGGTTCGTCAACGATTTGGAGAATCCCTACACGACGCCCGAGGACAAACCCTTCACCTGGCAGCGGCTTCGCGTCGTAGGCGGCCGCAGCATGGTATGGGGACGACAGAGCTATCGTCTCAGCGACCTGGACTTCAAAGCAGCAAGTCACGATGGGTACGGCGATGACTGGCCCCTGTCTTATGCAGACATCGCTCCCTACTACGACGAGGTCGAAAGATACGTTGGCATCAGCGGCAGAAACGAAGGCAACCCGGCACTTCCCGATGGCCAGTTCCTTCCTCCCATGGCCATGACCTGTGGAGAAAAACTGCTTCGAAAGCGAGTCAGCGAGAAGTTGGGACGCACCGTCACGATCGGGAGGACAGCGATCCTGACCCAGGCCCACAACGGACGCGCTCCCTGCCACTACTGTGGTCCTTGCGAGCGGGGATGCATCACCGCCTCTTACTTCAACAGTCCGGCAACGACGCTCAAGGATGCACTGGCCAGCGGTAACTGCGACCTCACCGCCAATGCCATAGTCAGCCAGATCGAAATGGACAACGCTGAAAACCAGGCTCGAGGGGTCACCTACATCGACCGCAATAGCCGCAAGACCTATGAAGTCAAAGCTCGTAGCATCATCCTTTGCGCCCAGGCCCTGGAATCTACCCGAATTCTCTTCAATTCCGCGACCGGCGAATACCCGGACGGGTTGGCAAACTCCAGCGGCGTGCTGGGCAGGTACCTGATGGATCACGCGGTGGGTGCCGGCGCCTCCGGCGAGATGACCGACTTCGACTACAAAGCGTCGGCTAGCGATCCGCGAAGACCCAACGGAATCTACATCATCAGATTCCGAAATCTGGCAGGTGGCAGTCGGCACCCGCGTTTCATTCGTGGCTACGGATTTCAGGGTGGAAGTGCTCCCAAATTCAACTTTGGCGCCGAGGGCTTCGGACGCTCCTACAAGGAAGCAGTCAAGTCCGGGCTCTACGGTATTCGACTCGGAGGCTTTGGAGAATCTCTGGCCCGCTGGGACAACTACTGCGAAATCGACCCGGTGAAAAAGGACGCCTGGGGGATTCCAGCCCTGCGCGTCCACATGACCCATGGCCCCAACGAGCACGCAATGATGGAAGACGCCGCAGCCGCAGCCGCCGAAATGCTGGAGGCCACAGGGGCACGCAACATCGTCATGAACTCACAGCTGGCGATGCCCGGAATGGCGATTCACGAAGTTGGGACCGCCCGCATGGGCAAGGATCCAAAGAAGTCGGTGCTGGATTCCTACAACCAGACACACGATATCGGAAATCTTTTCGTGATGGATGGAGCTGGCTTCGTCAGCTCTGGGTGTCAGAATCCTACTTTGACGATGATGGCCTTGGCGGCGAAGTCCTGCGATCACCTGATCGAGCGCTTTAGGCGAAGTGAAGTGTAAGGGAGTAGGGTTCCCAGTCCTAACCCATACATCCAACATCCCAAGCAAATGGAGAAGGAAGAGTGTCCGATTCACAACCTGATTCGATAGACTTCGAAAAGCTGGGGGGCATGGTTCCCGTGATCGCTCAAGACGATGACACGGGTGATGTGCTCATGATGGCCTACATGAATCGTGAAGCCTTCGAAGAGACCCAGCACACTGGCCGAGTCTGCTACTTTTCCCGGAGCCGGAATCGGCTCTGGAGGAAGGGAGAAGAAAGTGGTCACGTCCAGGAGCTTCGTAGTATGTATCTGGACTGCGACGCGGATACCCTGCTGGTCCGAGTCAGACAGATTGGCGGGGCAGCCTGTCACAAGGGCTATCGCAGCTGCTTCTTCCGGAAAATCGAAGGAGACGGAATCCGACTGATTGCCAAACCGGTCTTCGACCCGACGGCAGTCTACAAGAAGAAGGTATGAGAAGATCGAATGAGTAGAATTCTCCGCTTGGGAATCCCAGCAGGCAGCCTGCAGGAAGCAACCGCCCAGCTTTTCCGCCAGGCAGGCTACCAGATCACGTTTCGGTCGCGTTCCTACTATCCTGAGATCGACGATCCCGAGATCGAGTGCATTCTGATTCGGGCCCAGGAGATGGCTCGCTACGTTCAGGATGGCGTCATGGATGCGGGCCTGACCGGGCACGATTGGATCGTCGAGAATCGAGCCAAGGTAGTCGAGGTAGCGGAGTTGGTCTTCTCAAAAGTGAGTCGTCGCCCCGCTAGCTGGGTCCTGGCAGTAGCCAACGACTCGTCCATTCGAAGCCCCAAGGATCTAGAGGGAAAGCACATCGCCACCGAGGCCGTGAATCTGACCACCGACTATCTGAAGGGTCACGGAGTGACGGCACACGTCGAGTTCTCCTGGGGCGCAACCGAGGTCAAGCCTCCCAGGCTAGCGGATGCGATCGTAGAGATTACGGAGACCGGTAGCTCGTTGCGAGCCAACAACCTGAGAATCATCGATACCATTCTCGAGAGCACACCTCGGTTCATCGCCAACGAGAGCAGCTGGGCCGATCCCTGGAAACGAAAAAAGGTCGAAGACATCGTCCTGATGCTGCAAGGCACAATGGCCGCCGAGGGCAAAGTAGGCCTGATGATGAATGTCCCTCAGGATCGCCTTGACAAGGTTCTCGAGATCCTGCCGGCTCTGCAGAAACCAACCATTTCATCTCTCTCGGTCGACGGCTGGGCGGCGTTGAACACAGTCATCGAGGAGATCGTGGTTCGCGACATCATTCCGCAGCTCAAGCAAGCCGGCGCCCGCGGCATCGTAGAGTATCAGCTCAGCAAGATCATCGAGTAACCTGAAACCTGATGCGTTTTTAATTCCGCGTGCGTCCGAAAGCGACCTCGCTATTGTTCCTGGTGGCACTCCTGATGCTGGCGCAAACCGATGCAGGAGTAATTCTAGGTCGGTGGGAGAAGGTGGATGCCCTGCCCCGGGTGCCCACGTCGAGGTGATTCTGAAAACCGGAGACGAACACATCAAAGGCTTGTTTGAGAAATCTGACGCACAAAGCTTGACCCTCAGGGACAAGACCGGAACCCAGAAACAAGTAGCAAGATCTGACGTCGCCAAGGTGCTCGATCCAGGCGCTTTCGACAGCAAATGGGACGGACTCCTTATCGGAGGAGCAGTAGGAGCCGGAACCGGGGCGCTGCTGGGCCCTGCTGTCTGGGGAGGCGCAAACCAGCCCTTTACCAACGCCGACGCCTCGGCAATCTACGCCATCATCGGGGCGTTTACCGGGGGATTCATCGGTCTTCTTCTGGATGACAATCGCGACGGAGCCGTTGTACTCTACACCGCTCATGAAGCAGACACAGGCCAGGCTTTTCCGCCTGATTTCTTGCCTGACCCGAAGCCGTCTGTGATCCAGTCACTCCCAGTCACTCGAATGATATGCACGATACTCTCTTGAACTCCGGGATATTCTTGACTTGAAGTGGCTGCGAAGATAAAGATGACAGTAATGCCAAGAATACAGGATCCCTATATGGGACCTCGGTAATGGGCTCACAATCCGTCCAGGTCTAGGAGAATTCTCATGAGAATAGCCTTCAAACTAGCAGTCTGTGCTCTGGCCACTTTCTTTCTTCTTACCTCGGACACCTCGGCCAAGAAACTCAAGAAAGAAGAGTTGATCTCCCTTCACCTGAAATCCATCGGGGAGAACCTGGCTCGTAAGACCAGGCTCGCTCAGGGTGTGGGCACCATGGATATTCGCGTAGGAGGAAGCGGAAAACTCGCCGGTCCCGCGGTTTTCGTCTCCGAGGGCACCATGCTTCGCTCAAGCTTCAGGTTCGGTCACGCTACCTATGCTGAAGAGACCGCGATACGCAACGGAGACAAGGTTGAAGTCCGCCACATTACGCCAGGCCAACGCTCCCAGCTGGGAGACGTCCTCTGGAATAACTTCCTCCGGCTGATGCAGGAAGGGCTCTATGGTGGCGTCCTGGGCACCGACTGGGCCCTGCTAGACGTGCAGGGGAGACGTTCAAAACTCAACTATAAAGGTTTGAAGAAGTTCGACGACAAGAAGGTTCACCAACTCCAGTACCGGATGCGCAAGGGTGTGGACTACAACATAAACCTCTACTTCGAACCAGAGACATATCGTCATGTCGCCAGTCGCTACCTGTTGGTCGTTCCGGCTAGTATGGGTCGTCGGATAGAAAACATCCGGGGCTCCCAAAGCTCGCAGGGAGATCTGGGTGGGTCAGCAACTGCCCCAAGAGTTGCGGATCCAGAGTCCCGAAGCCGGATCACGCTGGAAGAGAGATTCGAGGACTTCAAGGAAGTGGACGGCTTGACACTGCCCCATACCTATAGGCTCACAGTTAACCAAAGCCTGCAGCGGTCGAGTTTCGTGGGCCACTGGGAGATGAAATTTAACAACATCACCCACGACCGTGCCATTGATTCCAAGATCTTCACCATCAAATGATGGAAGTCACTTCGGAAATCCTTCAGCCAGACGTACAGATTCATACCTAAGGAGAATGAGTAACCATGTCTGAATCTTCGATCAGCCGACGTTCCTTTCTTTCCCACTCGGCGGGTGCCGGGGCCGGTCTCGCCCTGACGGGATTCCCTCGAACCATTCGGGCTCGTGACGTCAACGACCGGATCAACGTAGGCATCGTCGGACCAGGCGGCCGCGGAACCTCCATCCTGAAGGAGTTCTTCCGCGGCAACAAGAACTTCAACGCGCACCTGACGGCGGTTTGCGACCTCTGGAGCTACCGACGAGACAAGGCGGTGGAACTGGTCAAGCAAGAAGAAGGAAAGGCCCCCAAGGTCTACCGGCACCATGAGGAAATCCTCAACGACCAGGACCTGGACGCTCTCATCATTGCCACTCCGGACCACGCCCACGCCCAGATCCTGAAACTGGCTGCAGAGGCGGGTAAGGATGCCTACTGCGAAAAACCCATGGGCAACGTCCTGGAAGAGGTCAACGCGGCCTTTGACGCAGTCAAGAAGGCGGGCACCATCGTCCAGATCGGCACCCAGCGACGCGCCTATCCCAAATATCGTCAAGCCGCCAAGATGATTGCCGAGGGGATCATCGGCGACATCGCAAAGGTAGATCTCTACTGGAGCTGGTATAGCCCCTACCGCTGGGCCAAGAAAGACAAGGATCTGGCCTGGATCAAAGAAGCAGATTTGGACTGGAATACCTGGCTGATGGGCAAGAAACACCGTCCCTTCGATCCCCGCGTCTTTCGCTGCTTTCGCCTTTTCAAGGACTTTTCCAGCGGCATCATCGACCAGTGGATGACCCACGGCATCGATCTGGCACACATGCTGACCGGAACCTCGTTACCACTCAACGCGGTCGCGCACGGCGGTATCTATGAGTGGAAGGATTGGCGGGAAAATCCCGACACCCTCGAGGTCTCGCTCGAGTACCAGAAGGGAGATCGAAAATTTCTAACCGTGTATTCGACCAATCTGATCAACGGCTACGGAAAGGCCACGCAGGTTCATGGAACCCGCGGAAGTTTCGAGGCTGGAGGCTCAACCAATAGTGCCGACTGGTCCGCGGGCACCGCCGAATCCAGCGCCAATCCCGAGGCCGACTGGCAGTTCACAGGCAAGGGCGTTGGCCGAGAGGACAAGACCGCCGACATGGTGCCTATCCCTGACGCCCCCGGTGAGAAGAGCCACGTGGCAAACTGGTTGAAAGCCGTACGCAGCCGAGACTCCGAGAGCCTCTACTGCCCGGTCGAAGCAGGCTACGGCCACTCGATCGCCTGCATCATGGCCACCGACGCCTACTGGGGCCGCAAGCGAATGGCCTTCGACCCGGGGAAGAGAACCATCCAGACGGGCTAAACAAACAGCGTGGCTTGGGGCAGCACTAAGCTGAAACTTCAAGAATACGTCGCACGTCTCCTGTCCTCCGAAGGTGCCGCCAACGAGCGAACTACCAGCGTTACGAATCCACGTCCGACAGAGCCGTGACTGCAAAGGAGCGGTCCCGGACTAGTGGTGGGATTGACCTGAGGCTTCATTTGGGTACAGGTTGCAGATCAACAACCATCAATTGATCCGATGAAAGCAAGAACCCAGTTTCTCCTTTTCCTATCCCTCGCTACTTTCCTCTTCACCTGGGAACTGTCGGCGCGAAAGCTTAAGCCCGAGCAGTTGATCGCACTCCACCTGGAGGCAATCGGTGAAAATCCTGCCCGCCGAAACAGGATGGCTCAGGGCATGGGCTACCTGGACATCCGGGTGGGAGGCACAGGACAGATGGCAGGGCCCGCCGTCTGGGTCTCGGAGGGTAGGAAGGTCCGATCCAGTATCCGGTTCGGGCACATACACTATCAGGAGGAGCTCCTCGTCTACGATGGCAAGCAGCTTGACGTCGCCCAAATCGCCCCAGGGACTCGCTCCCAGTTAGGACAATCTCTCTGGGCTCATTTTCAGGACCTCATCCCCGAGGGTCTTTACGGCGGTGTTCTTTCCACCGACTGGGCGCTCCTGGGAGTGGAAGAACGACGCCCGAAGCTCAAATACAAGGGCCTCAAAAAGTTCGAAGACAAGCAGATGCACCGGCTCGAGTACAAACCCAAAGAGCGAGTCGACTACAAAATCGCGCTCTTCTTCGAGCCAGAAACCCACCGCCACCTGGCCAGCTCCTACCGGCTGATCATACCCTCCGGTAGGATACGGCCCATCAATAACTTGGGGAGGGGACCCGGATCCACCCCGCCAAGATCCCCAGGGGACGGGCCCACCGAAAACTTTCCAGAATCTCGGGACCGAATCACCCTGATGGAAAGGTTCGAGGACTTCAAGAATGTTGATGGTCTAAACCTGCCCCATACCTATCGAGTCACGATCAACTTGGACCAATTCCGAGGGAGTTTCGTGGGTCACTGGGAAATGAAGTTCGACCGCATCCTCCACGACCAGAAAATCGATCCCAAGGTCTTTACCAGCAAGTGACCCGGCAGAGAAGCATAGCCAAGAGTCAATCCTGGCGGTTTGCCCTTTCCAGGACTTTTCTTCGGTGGGCGAGAGCAGGGAGACGACGACGTATCTCCTGCTGCCGGCCCGGATCGATCTGTGCCAGAATCATGGACTCCCCATCCGGAGCCACGGCCAGCGATGTTCCCCAGGGATCGATGATCGTCGACCGACCGTATGCCGTGAACTGGGGTGTGGGTTGGCCAAACTGGTTGGGTGCGACTACGAATACCTGGTTCTCGATAGCCCTACTCCGCAGCAGAACCTGCCAATGATCCTTCCCCGTAGCCAACGCGAAGGCCGCGGGAACCATAAGCAGTTCGGCTCCAGCCTCGATCAGCCTCCGGTACAGTTCGGGGAAACGCAGATCGTAACAGATGGACAATCCGAAGCAACCCAGCTCGGTCGGAACAGCAACAACATCGTCTCCCGGACTGAGCCAACTAGATTCCTGGTAGCTGACCTGTCCTGGCAGGTCGATATCGAAGAGGTGCATCTTCCTATATCTGGCTTGCAGCTGTCCGGAGGAGTCGATCAACAGACAGGTATTGAACACCTTCCCTGCCTCAACGTCACGCTCACAGATGCTTCCCGCCACCAGAATGATGCCCAGACGTCGAGCTAGACGGCCCATGGCCTCACTGGTAGGGCCAGGAATTCCCTCGGCCTCCTGCAGCATGATTTCGGTCCGTCCCAGGCAATTGAAGAGCTCCGGCAGTGCGACCACCTGGGCTCCCAATTGGGCGGCCTTCTCCACCTGTCGCGTCGCGGCTTTCAGGTTGGCCACTTTGGACTCCCCTGAGCACATCTGCACGGCCGCCGCAAAATACGCCTCTGACACTAGCTTCGCCTCCGATCAACCGGGTAGCACTCTCATTTCCCCTCCCAGGTAGCCGTGCCCTGGGTGCGCCTCTCTCGTGGATCGTACTCGCAGGTAACCAGAAAAAAGTCATCCTTCTTCGTCCTTTCCGGAGAAACGTTCACCTGTACGTTGAAAAAACCTCGAGCGACCCAACTCACGTATCCGTCAGATTCCGAACGACCTACCGGATGGCCATTGAGCCGTAGATCCAGCAACTCAGCCTTGTGGTAGGGAATACGGAGTCGGATACAGAGTCCGTGTTCGATGGGGGAGACCTCTCCAGCATCAAGACTGTCAGGACCCTGGTCCATCCCGTAGTATTTGGCCCCTCCCCCTTCGGTCAGAAAGGCCGCTGGCCTCTTACCGTCCTCCCCGGGGTGGAGTTTCGCCAGCCGGAGGATCTCCTTACTCCGAAACCCAGGGTGGCTTTTGATCCTCTGGGCCATGTCGCTGAGCGTGGCATCACCCAGCCATTTCTGGACCGCCGTCAGCGAAGTCGCACAGAAGCACAGGATCATTCCTTCAGTTTCCGGCCAATCGAAACCAAAGGTGATCTGGCGAGTCTTGTTCCAAAGCTCGACCCGACTCTTTCGGCGTTGGGCCGCTGTGACTCCGTAGGCGGTCAGCCGATGTAGATCGTTCCCCATGATCACGCGGGTTGGATACCCGGGAAAATACTCCCCGGGCCAGACTTCGTTGCCAATTTGTAGGAGTCGGCGATACCGCAATAGCGCACTACGCTCCCACGCGTTTTCGTTGGCAGTTACGATCGAGTGATAGCGGTTGTAGCAGTAGATCGCCGCATAGGCACGCGGGCGTCCCTTCCATACCTTGTCCCGGATCGGATCCAACTCAGGTCCCCAAAAGATGCGCTCCGAGTCTTCCTCCAGCCAGTCGGCGGGATAACCCTCTTCCAAGGCCGCCTCATTCATGAGACGCATGATCTCGTGGTGGTAGGGGCGAAGAGACACGTTGGAGTAGGCAGCACTGGTATCGGCATGAATCGAACCGTGAAAGTCGAGGATGCTGCCGTGCATATCGCCGTGGACCTCCGGCTGGAGCTCGTCCATGATCCGCTTGACGGCCATGGCCTCGGGATTCTTTTCCGGCTCCATCGGTCCCTCCAGCGTCCAGCTGCTATAAGGGTCCAGGTCGTTCTTGTTGTGAAAGCTTCCACTCACATAGCCATCCGGATTGACGATCGGGAGACAGACGATCCTCTGCTTTCTCAGCATCTCACGGGCCATGGGGTGGCCGGAAAGAAGCCATCGCATGAGGTACAGCAAGGAGCTGGGGCCAATCCGCTCTATCCCCGAGTGTAGTGTCGTCAGCAGCACGTGCTCCTTGGTCTCGTCCCCAACCGAGGAGTCCGTGAGGGTCGCGACCCAGAGAGACCTGCCCTCGACGCTCTTTCCCAGGGTCCGCAGGTTCATCAGATCGGGGTACCGCCGACCGAGTTCCTGAAGGCGCCGCTCGAGTTTTTCCAGAGGAATCCAGGCAGGGGGTCCATAGTCGCGAGCCTGCGAGAACAAGGGAGAGGAGAGCGCGGAAAAGGCAGTCAAATAGCTTCCAAGCCCACCAGCCACTGCGAGGAAATTCCTTCGGTTGCTCCGTAGCCGACTACGATCGTATAGGTCCTTCATAGCCCGTATCACCTTTCTCTGAGGGTTTGTGGACGTTATACCACAGATGCGATGGGCCTCCGAACCTCCCCGACGCTGTGTTACACTACGGCGTTCTTGGCTTATCTTGAGCTCAACGACCTCATTTCATCAGGAGAAGCGAAATGGCACCCTTTCGACTGGTAATGTTGGGCATGTGGCACAGCCACGCCAGTGGGATCGTCACCAGAGTGGCCAACCATCCAAAGGAGTTCGAACTCGTCGGATTCTACGATCCAGATCCTAAGGTAGTCGAGAAGCGTCGGAGTGAGTGGGCTCCAAAGCTTCCGCATTTTAGGGTATTTCGGAATCTCCAGGAGCTCCTGCAGCAGGACATCGATGGGGTAGTGGTCGAGGGCCATATCCACGAAAATATCCCCTATGCCCGACAGGCCTTGGAGGCCGGAAAGCATGTGATGCTGGAGAAGCCCGGCGGCAGCGACCTCGGGGAGTATCAAGGGCTGATCGATCTAGCTCAGCGAAAACATCTCCTCGTCCAGATGATCTATCTATTTCGCTACAAGCCCAATGTAGCTGAAATGATCGAGCGCAGGCGCCAGGGCGAACTGGGTGATCCCTATATGTTCCGGGCTCGTATGCCCAAACCACTTGGCTCCTATGACCGCTACAAGGAGCTTTTCACCCGCTTCCCCGGCGGTATCTTCTTCGAGATGGCCTGCCACGTGATCGACATGATGGTCTCAGTGATGGGCAAGCCCAAGAAGATCACGCCGTTCATGGGCAGCCACCACCCCGAAGCCGAAGATTTCGTAGACAACGGCCTCGCCGTCTTCGAGTTTGATCACGGCTGGGGAGTGATCGAGGTTCCTACACTGGAGGTCTCCCCCAACACCCGCAGGATCGAGGTCTATGGGACCGGAGGCAGTCTCTATATCGAGCATCTGGGACACAATGATCTCTTCGTCCACCGGGCGGGAGGGGAGTGGCGGAAGATCGTCCACGATCCGGTTCCCTTGCAGCTTCCCGACCTAAGAGAGTTCGCCGCTTGTGTCAGAAGAGAAAAGGAACCCACCTACAGTTTCCAGCACGACCTGGCAGTCCAGGAAGCCCACCTGCGGGCCTGCGGAGCGATCAAGAGCTAAGCTGAAACTTGAACGGTTCGTCGGAACGTCTGAACGTGGCAAAGGAACCTGAACCCGGTATCAACAATCTGAAGACAAGTCCGTCAGAGCCGCGAACGACTTGACCTGTTAGCAACATGAGGCCAAGCTCCGAGGAGAGAGCTGGACAACAGCACAATCGCCCCCGTCCTCAACCTAAACTTTCTTCCTGAATGATCCGGCGCATCCAGGGGTGGGGCTAAGCTGAAACTTCATTTGGCTCCGGCGGGTCAACGTGGGTTCGGTCTCCAGGCCGAAGTATTCTTCTTTTCGAGCCTTTGGCTCGATACACGGCGGCCTGGAGACTGCCGCCACGGCCGGGACTCCAAGTTTCTTTCTCGAATGGAGCCAGTGTTTCCTGGGAGCGCGACTGATTCGAAAGTCCTTCTCCATTAGGATTCGTTGGCACTCGCCGGCTTCAGAGAGTCATCCAACAGATCCCCTTCTCAGCGATTCCAAGGTAGGCAGGACTATCCGATCCGATAGGCTCACTATCCCAAGAGATAGAGTACCGGTCTCTGTGTCATCTTGGTGTCGTTTCAGGCACGCAGAGATTTCTTCCTTTACATCAACAAGTTAAGACCCAATCTGCGCCTAATGGATCAGACTCGCGGACTCTGGCACAACTGTTGCTATCCTGTCTGGAAGAAGCGTTCTATCGAATACACGTCGACCAGCCAAAGTGGATGAAGGTTGTTCAGCCGTTTAGTATAAGACGCAAGATTCCGCGGAGGTAATAGCCCCACACAGAGCTACTCGCACCCCGAGCCGATCGGGCGTTCGCAGACACAGGATAGGAGTGGAAAGTTGATGAGCGAAGACCGTAGTCAGTCGATTGACAGTCGCAAACCGTTCCGCTGGCTTACTTCAAGGAACGCTTCCAGGTACGCCGGCAAAACATTCCCCCGGGTGCAAAGCCCTTTGCTGTCGATGCCGACTTGCTTTGCTTGGGTATTCGTCTTCTTCTTGATGACTCCTCCTCTGGCCCAAGGCCAGGCCAGCACTTACGCTCGGCTGGTGGGCACAGTGCGGGACCAGACCGGAGCCGTGATCCCGGGCGTCGAGTTCACCGCCACTACCCGAGCCACCAATGCCTCTCGGTCAACCATCACCGATGACCGTGGGAACTACATTCTCGACAAGCTGATACCAGGCCAGTACGACGGCCTAGCCGAACTCTCCGGCTTCAAAACCCAGGTGGCCCGGCAGGACTTCGAGATGGCGCCCGGTGAGATCGCCGAGCAGGTAACTGTCAGGGGACAGTCGACGATCATAGACACGGATAATGCAGAGGTTGGGGCTGTGATCGAGGAGAAGAAAATCCAGGATCGGGATCGTGGCGCCCAACCAGGCGGGTCTGACGTCCAACAACTAAGCCTATGCCCAAGAGGACAACAACCGGATCGACAAGTGGTCAGCGCGGGTGGATCACCACTTCAGCAGCGACGATACGCTGTTCGGCCGCTTCAGCTGGCAGCGAACGCCCTCGACCGTGCACACAAGCAACCTGGGTGTTCCGGGAGCGGAGAAGGAAGGGATTTACCGTCAGTTTCAGGACCGGTCGTCCCGGGGATGGCAGTCTGCAATCGGCTGGGTAAACCCTATCGGGTCGACCCTGGTAACGGAGTTCACGGCCTCGATCTGGAAGTTCGGGTGGCTGGTCTCTCGTCCTCTGGACCAGACAAACTGGCCCCTGGAGTTGGGCTACGACGATGGGGACCGCTGGGATGTGTTCCTCGCCGACGGGAGCCGGGGTGGAGCCAACATGGTGGGCATCCGGCCGACCGGTTACACGCCCTGGAACGGAGCCACTGAGTCACCCCCTCTCGGACTGGGGTCTGGGCGTCAAGTACACGGCCTCCTGGAGACGGGGCGATTCACTACCTGAAGTTCGGTATCGAGTACACTCGCAACCTGGACGTGAACTATCACTTCATTCCGGCCTATGGGTTTGGCCGGGATAACTACGACGGGTTCGCCACGGGTCAGATCCAGCGCAATGCCGATGGGTCCCTCGCCGGGTCACGTTTGGCGAAAGCTAAGCGGACTTCTATCTGGGTCTGCCCGCTTCGATCACAGGCAACGTCCTGGGGCTGGGAGTGAACACGGGTCACTTCAACCAGAGCCACTACAACTGGTTCATCAACGATGACTGGAAGCTGGGTCCAAACCTGACACTCAACCTGGGTCTGAGGTGGGAGCAGCCCCGGGCACCCTTCTACGAGGGATACACGACGGGTCGGCACGGAACGGACTACTACTCTTGTGCGTACGACTTCAGCCCGGCCAACGGCCGCATCGATCCGGTGCAGATGATGCCCAGGGGCTTCGACATCGCCCAGTGGCAGGGACCGGACGGGATCGCTGTACCGTTCGCGAATCTGGGCCGGAGGGGGTGCTACGAGAACAAGTGGCGCTACTTTGCACCTCGCTTGGGCCTGGCGCGGAGAATGTTCGGGACGAACCAGACAGTTCTGCGCGCTGGCGTGGGTCTGACTTACGACCAGGAGTTCGGCATTCTGCGAGCCCGGGTCATGCGTCCTGCGATTGGTCAGTTGTCGGCGATTTCGGATCGTGGATTCGAGACACCGACAATCTTCACGGGCCAGCGGGTCAACCTGCCGACGCAGCGGCAGTTGGGTGAATACCTGACCTGCTACTTCTCCGAGTTGGACTGGGAGGAGGGACAGGTCTACTCCTACAATCTCTCGATCCAGAACGACTGTTTCCGGGCACCAAGCTGGAACTGGCCTATGTGGGCAACCAGGGACGTCACATTCGTGAGGTTAGCCCGTTCAACGTGGCCCTGCCTCACAGGGGGCTACGTCCGCCCCCTGGTCGGCGGAGACTCGGTGCAGGCGACGGACGATCCCATCACGGCTGGACCGCGGGCGTGGATTCCTGGGGCGGTACGGACACTCGAGAGTGGAGCGGACAGCGCGCCCGCCAGGGCTACCCACAGGTGTTTCCGTTCCCGATGCTGCGGCCTCATGGAAATACGAACTACAACTCGCTGCAGATGAAGTTGGAGCGCCGCTTCCAGGATGCTCTGCCCATGTCCTCGGGATTACACCTGGTCCAAGGCGATGGCCTTGAACTACAACGGAATCTGGGGCGACTGGTCGGGATCGCGGGATTACGAGCGTCACGCGCTTTGTGCCCCGATGCGTTCGGATCGGTCTCTGACCTTCTACAACTCGACAATCTGGCAGCTGCCCTTCTTCTCCGCGGTGCAGAGGGCCTCTCGTGGACGAACCTGGGTGGCTGGGAGGCGACGAGTATCATCACACTGACGAGTGGTGCCCCCTACCGGATCTGGTACGGAACGGATCTGTGGAACCAGGGATTCTTTTCCAGCATCTACGTCGACCGGGTTGACGACGGAGACCTGGGCAGTGCAGCAACCGTGGAGCGATGGTTCTACACCAGTGCCTTCGTGGCGCCTAGTGTTCCTAATCCGGATGCTTCCGGTCAGCGCATCCAGGACACCTGTCTCTGTGTGCAGCGGGCGAGACGTATTGCCATGCAGCGGCCCAGAGGGCCGATTTCGAGCCACCCCGACAAGGCTCCGTCACTTCGCCGGTGGCTTGCCCATCAATGTCGCGAATCCCGGAGGTGGCGGTCCTCCCGCTGGCTATCCAGCGGACGCTCCGAATCACCCTGAGGTTCAGCCAGTCGACGCCGATATGGTACGAGAGCATCACCCCAAGGACCAGACAAATACCGGCGACGACTGAGATGAAAAATCCGACTCCGCCTTCAAGGCGAGAGGCGGCGGCGCTGACTACGCCAAGGAACCCTAACAACAAGACGAAAGCCGGCACCAAAGAGACCAGGAAACGGGTATTGCGAGCGATGCTCGCGGTCAGACCCTTCACCATTGTTACCTCCCGCCAAAGCTGAAGACCATCTTCCTTCGCAGGGCTAGCATTCTGTCTCCAGCGACTACGTCAGAAATGGCCGACTCGACCAATGTTGGCGATACTCGCGCGTCAGCAGCCGGCTGGCTTCCGGGTCGTCAAGGATGGTCTCGGTCTGCGGGTCGAAGAGAAGGTTTCGTCCGGTGCGGGCCACAATATTGCCGAGATGGCAGAGGGCGGTGGAAACGTGGCCGAGTTCAATATCCGCATTGGGTTTTTCACGACTCCGAATGCAGTCAATGAAGTTGCGACAGTGTCTCGAAAGCTTCGGCGGTTCTTCCTCGAAATGGACCTGTTTTCCCTCCTGATCGAACACCCGAAACCCGAACTGACGACCGTGCCAGCGACCATGCTGTGCCATGCCAGCCGTTCCGTAAACCGTTACGCCGTTTTCGGAGCCGTCCATCTTGTAGCGGTTCCACAACCGCTGTTCGTACATAAGCACCTTGTCCTTGTAGTTGTAAGTGACGTTCTGTGTATCGGGGGTCTGCTGATCATCGTCAAAATAGAGCTTCCGTCCCATGCCGCTGACTTTATTGGGGTACCCCAAGTTCAGGGCCCAGCGGGCCACGTCCAGCCAATGAACGCTATCGTTACCGAGATCCCCGGCGCCGTAGTGCCAGTGCCAATTATAGGTCGAGTGAAAATGGTTACGGTTGAAGGGCAGCACGGTTCCGGGTCCGCTCCAGATATCGTAGTTGATGCCAGAGGGCACTGGCTCGTCGTGCTTGCGACCGATGTTGCGTCGCATCTGGGCATTCCAGACCTTGGCCATGAGCAAATCGCCGATCTTGCCTGATTGGACGAACTCGACGAATCGCTTCGTCACTGGCCGGCTGCGGCTTTGGGTTCCGTGCTGGACGACCCTATCGCATTTGCGCGCGGCTTCGACCATCAATCTTCCTTCGCGGAGGTTATGCGAAGCAGGTTTTTAGACATAGACGTCTTTGCCCGCTTCGCAGGCCAGAATGGTACCGGGAGCGTGCCAGTGAACGGGGGTGGAAATGATGACCGCATCCACGGACTTATCGTCCAAAACTCGGCGGATGTCGTCGACCAGCGGCGGCCGTTTTCCTTTGGCTTGCTCGATCATCTTCATGGCTGGCTCAACGACGTTTTGATCCACATCGCAGACATACGATATGTTCACATCGGACATCGAGGCAAAGCACTCAATCAACCGAGGTCCGCGTCCACGGACCCCCATCATGGCCACATTCACCTGATCGTTGACCGATCGTGCGGCCTTTGAACGAGTCTCCACAGCTGCGATCGTGCTCGCAGTCACCGCTCCCACCAGAAAATCTCGCCGCTTCATGATCCAAGTCCTTTCTTTGTGTGGATTGAAAAGCTCATCCGGCTCGCCAGCTTCGAAGTGTTTGCAATCTCATTCTGCTGGAAGACATTAATCCTAGATCGTGGGATCTGGAAGGGCAATCTCAGAAGATGTGGAGCCAGCCGCCGATCTAGGAGAAGTCCACTTTGAGTATCCCGATGACCTGGAGGCGCTCTCTCGAGACGTTTATCATCCCATCGCCGCACCGCCATCGACGTGGATGGTCTGACCGGTGATGTTGCGCGCTTCCTCGGAGGCCAGAAAGACGACGAGGTTGCCGATGTCTTCGGGCGTCTGCTCACGCTGGAGAGGGGTATTGGCCTTCACCCAGGCATCGAATAACTCCCGGGGTTCCTTGCCCGCATGGGATGGATCCTCTTTGACGACCAGGGGAGCGAGACGGTTCCAGAACGAGGTCCAGAGAAAACCTGGACAGATCGCGTTGACGTTGATGTTGTGGGGGCCCAGATCCTTGGCTACGGTGCGGGTCAGGGTTAGCAGTGCGTTCTTGGCTGCCGCATAATCCGGTAATATCTGGGCGTCGCGCTTGGCTGCAATCGATGAAATATTGACGATCTTGCCATAGCGTCGCTCCATCATGGGCCCTGCCACTGCCTTGCAGAGGAAAAAGGGTCCCTTCACGTTGACAGCGTAGTTGTCGTCCCAGTCTGACCCCTCCTGATTGGTGAAGGGCATACCCAGCCGTTCGCCAAAGTGTCCGGCGTTATTGACCAGGATATCAATCTGACCGAAGGCATTGAGAGCCTCCTCAACCAGGGCCTTGCACTGCTCTTCCCGAGTGATATCGGACTCGCATGCCCGAGCACGGCGTCCCGTCTTTTCGATTTCCTCAGCCCGTTCTTGCGCGGAAGCGAGGTTGATATCTGCAACCACGATATCGGCCCCTTCACGGGCTAGACACATGCTGATCCCGCCCCCGATTCCACCTCCACCGCCGGTGACGACGGCCACCCGATCTTTCAACCGCATGGTTACGAATTCCCCATTTCTCCCAGGACCTCGTCCACCTCCACAAGCGTGAGTTGGACATCTTCCTCGGTTAGGGCGGCCGAGATGAACCAGAGTCCCCTACCAATGACACGGATACCGCGCTGGAGCAGGCGATAGGTGAAATCCCCCACCTTGTTCTGGTCGTAATTGGCACAGTCGCGGAAACTCCTGACAGCGTCGGCACTAGTAAAACCAGTGTGAAACATCGGGCCAGGACCCTGAATCAGAAGGGGCTGCCCATGAGTTTGGGCACTCTTGCGCAGTCCCTGGATCAGCGTTTGTCCGAGTCCGGTAATCCGTGGGTAGAGCGCTTCCCGGTCTCTTATCATAACGTCAAGTGTGGCCAGAGAAGCGGCTATGCTGGCGATGTTTGAGTTGAGGGTACCGGCGTGGATTACCTGGCCCAAGGCTATATGATTCAGATGCTCTCGCTTGCCGGAGAGAACACTGATGGGGAAGCCTCCTGCCACGGCTTTGGCGTAGACCGTCAGGTCGCTGCTAACTCCCAGATATTCCTTGGCTCCGCCCAATGCTAAGCGAAAGCCCGTGATGACCTCATCCAGAATCAGGAGTGCTCCGAATCTCTGACACAGGTCCTGGAGACCTTCCAGGTACCCTGGGGCAGGCAGGATACAGCTGTTGTTGCACATGATAGGTTCGGACATCACCGCTGCGATGTCCGGATCATCTTCCAAGGTCTTCTGGACCACTGACAGATCATTCCAGGGGAGTATCACCACCTCTTCGAGCACGGACGAAGACTGGCCGCCGCTCAAGAGAGCCGGCTCCCAGGTCGATTCCCCGTCGGCTCCGGCCGTGGGCTTCACGTCGACAAAGATGTTGTCGAGCCAGCCGTGATAATGCCCTTCGAACTTGACGATCCTACGCTTTCCGGTAATGCCCCGGGCTAGCCGCATGGCGGTATGGATGGCGTCCGATCCACTGTTGGAAAAACGGACCAGATCTGCGCCGGGTAGGACTTCAGTCAGTTTCCGCGCCAGCTCGATCTCGATCTCAGACTGACCTGCATACAATTGCCCCTTGGCCAATTCCTGCTGGATTCGGTCGAGGATCTCGGGGGGGGAGTGTCCCAGTAAGAGAGGACCCTGGCTTAGCGTGTAGTCAAGGTACTCGTTTCCGTCCACGTCTCGCATCCTGGCCCCCTGGCCATCGGTGAAGAACATCGGGTGTGGCTTTCCCACGGTGCGGAAGTGGCTGCTGACTCCGCCAGCCAGATAACGCTGGGCTTCCTCGTAGAGTTGTTGGGAACGATCGAATTTATACTTTTTCATGGGTTAGGGATTCCTTTGGGAGTGGAGATTGTGCGTCACTGCGTGGGGAAGAGTTGTCCAGCTCTCTCCTCGGAACTTGGGCTCATATTGCTAACGGCTCAAGTCGTTCGCGGCTCTGACGGACTTGGCTTCGTAATACTGGAAATTCACTCGTTCGTGGCACCCTCACTGCTCCACTGCTCACGTTTCAGCATAGCGAATTCTACAGACTCTCGTCCGCGCCCTGGGCGACGACCCTTAGGGAAATCGGGCCCGAGGAGTGCTGTACTGGGATGGAGGACGTGGTTTCGACCCGGCCTACTGCGAAAATGGTTTGCTCCAGGGGCTGTACCCAGGGTTCCGCGTAGAGCGTGAAGGTACGGCTGCTCTCCTCTTCCGTTACCAGGATTCCATTGAGTCCGACGTCCAAGACGCGGACGCCATGGGGAAGGTTCCTGATGTCGACCGGGACTCGCGACTTGAAGCCCTGCTTCCGGCTGACATGAACCGTTACTTTCACTTCTGATCCGGGAGTGATGTTGACACTGGGCGCGTCCACAGATACCGCCAAATCCGCAGGTCCCGACAAGGCGACCAGAATGGGATCGTATCCTTCGTTCAATTGGCTGACGATCGTCCTTCCTTCGATTGTGGCCTTGCCCCTGAAGTGAATCCGGGTGGGTTCGAAGGCGGCGTCCTTGCTGGCCTGTAGCAAAACCACGGTGGAGCTGGTGCCCGCGGGAATCAAACCCTTGGAAGCGGTCAAGCCACTGGGCAACCCTTCAACCGTTACTTCGATTTCACCATCGAAGCCGTCCAGCCTCACGACGCTGACGTCCGCGGTAAGCTGTCCCCCAGGCGAGAGGTTGAAGTGCTTCTGATTGCTTGCCCCCAGGTCAATCCGTCCCCGGATTCTCATCGGACTCGAAACCAACTGAAAGCCAGGCGTCTTTTCGCGGATGGTGAGCCGGTAGGGAAAGCGCTTGCCCCCGAATCCCCTGACATCTCTAATTCGCACCAGGTACGTTCCATCCTCAGGCACCTTGAAAACCAGGCGCGAATCGGCTCCGTACATCGGTCCGCCATCGTCGTTTCGGTAGTTGAGATGAAAAACGGGCATGCCATTGGGCGGAAAAGTCGAGCCCGGAGGATAGATCCTGGCTTTATAGACAGGATCGCCCAGGGCATGTGCTTCGGGTGTGGTTCCCAGAAAAGTCAGACGCGTCCCCAGAAACGTCTTGAACCGGACATCGTCATCGGGACCCCGCGGAAGCGCTGCAATCTGGACGATTTCGCTCCCGATCATCAGGTAATCGTCGATGGCCAGATCTTCCCAAGACTGAAGCCGCATGGCTCCCCGCTTCGTCTCGGTGTCCCTCAACACAATTTCGGTCTTGGCAAAGCATCTCACAGTAGCCTGCGGCAGAGGCTGGCCCTCGGCGTCCCAGATCTCGAGCACCGAATCTAGAGATGATCCCAGCCGATCAGCGTCTACCTCGATCACCAGATCCTGGCCTCTTCTGGCCGAGAAGCGAAAAAGATCAACATCCGGCCCCGACGGACCACCTCCCTGTCGATCTGGGCTCTGAATCTGTCCATTGACGGTCAGCGGCCAGTCGACCGTCTGACCCGCGGCCAGAGAGTCGTTGGGCTCCAGCTCAGACTCCTCTCTGTAGCTACCTACGGCAACGCGAATCTCATTCCAGGCGGGATCGACAGAGATCGCGTGCGTCTCACTCCAACTGGCCTTCTGGGGTGCGACCTTGACCGAGTGGTTACCCGAGAGATTGGCTCCCGATACCTTGAGAGAAGTTTCTCGACCGGCCTGAACGCCCAGAACGGATACCTCCGTGAGAAAGGAATACTCTCCCATCCTCAGACGGTAGTGATGGCGCTGCATCGCACCACCCATATTCTTGTCCTTGACCCCGATGGTGTAGGCTCCATCTTCTTCAACGCGATAGATCAGAACCGCATCAGACCCTCCGTCGGGACGGCTTCGTGCACGAATCTTTCCTTCACGATCCATCAAAACCAGGGTTGAGTTCAGAATCGATCCAAGAGGAGAAGCAAACACCTCGAAGACAAGTTCCTGTCCTGTTTGAGCTTCGAAGCGAAAGTGATCGACATCTCCAGGATCTGAGATATCTCCTCTGACCGTCGTCGGCAACTGGACTTCCTGGGCCTGATCCAAGCGGTTATTGACCTGAGTCTCGCTCACTTCTGGGAAGGGCCCTACGGCAAAGGGCAAGGCATTGGTGACTCCCAGGGCTGTCTCGCATCGGAAGGAATATACGCCGGGCCTGAGATCTGGATCAATGCGCACCTCAACCGTCAAGCGGTCCTTGGTAGACTTATCCAGAATCAGGGGACGGGTCTCCCCTTCCCTCAACTCCTGAACATTGGGCAGAGTATCCCTTTCGACGATCGACGCTTCAAAGCCGGATCGCTCGAACAAGAGCCCCTTGGTTCCTCCGAGATTGGTCCCATCCAGCAGCAGCGATACGGTGCTGCCACGCTGGCCTCCGTGAGGAACTACGGATTTGAGGGTAGGCGGAGCCTGCTGCGCCAGGATCGAGAACGTCGAGGCGATCAAAGCTATAAAGAAACCCAGGGAGAGCCTGTCGGGAATCCTGTGCTCAATAGAGGAGCGTTCAATCATGAGACTGCACCTCGTAAAAGACGACTGGGCCGTCGTAGCGACCCAGCGCTACCCGCTTGCTATCGGCGCTTACCGCCAAGGCCAGGACCCAGTCAGGCTGCGGTTCCAGCGTCCGCTTTTCCTGCGACGTCGCGACATCCCAGAACTTGACCAGCCGATCCGCGCCGGCCGAGATCAGCGTCTGGCCGTCGGGCGTGAACGCCAATCGTAACACCGAACTATCGTGTGCAAAGAAGGAATTCAACAGTTCTCCCCCTTGGCCTTCGTGAAGCTTCCAGATCCGGATCATCTTGTCCTCGCCTGCAGCCGCCACCAGCTCACCCGATGGGTGCAGGGCAAGGCTGTAGAGTGCCGCCGAGGACTCGCCCAGAGGCCTGCCAATCTGGCTTCCCGTCTTCACGTCCCAGATCTTCACGGTCCGATCGGCCGAGGCCGAAAGAAGCCGTTTGCCCGCAAGATCGAAAATAACCGCATAGACTGCGTCCGCATGGCCCTTGAGCGTGCGCAGCTCGCGACCGGTTCCAACTTCCCACAACTTGATCAGACGATCATAGCTAGAGGTAGCCAGATGGTCGCCTGCGGGGTCAAGAGCAAGGGAGTAGATGCAGTCGGTGTGCCCCTCCCAACTCCTCAAAAGCGTTCGTCCCTTGGTCTCCCAGATCTGGACCTTTCCATAGCGAGCCGGCATCCCTCCGGCGGCAACCAGAATCGACCCATCAGGACTGAAGACGACGGCGCGCACCGTCTCCGGATGGCCCGGAAGACGGGCCACAATCTCATGACTTCGAGAGTCGAACAACCGCACTTCTCCGTAAGCCCCACCGGCCACAAAATCACCGCTGGGGTGGAAGGCCAGGCTTGCGATCTCCGACCGGGCAGGCGTTCGGAGCTCGATCTCAGGCAGGTTCTCAAGCTGTATTCGGCCCAGGTCACTGGCCCAGGGAGAGGCACCTTTCGAAACCCAGCTTCGAAGTAGGTCGATGTCTTCCTTCGAGAGGAAATCGTCCTCCGGCATGGTGGGCTCCAGGAGTCCCTCCACCATCAACAGCATGCGGCTTTCATCGCTGTTTCCGGGAAGCAGCGCCGGTCCGTTATCGCCGCCCTCCATGAGAGCCGCATGTGTGTGCATGCTCAGGCCGCTCTCCTTCTTGACCTCGTTGTGACAGGAGTAGCAGTTCTTCGCAAGAATCCGCGCTGCACGCTCTTCCAATGAAAGGCTAGAGGCTTGCCCAACCGTGCTCAAGAGGATAACGACGAAAAACCGAAGGGAAGACGAGTTGCTCCACTGCATACTCAATGAGTAAAGAGAAACTCCTTACTGGTCAGGATCGCCCAGAATAGATCTTCGACACCCTGCCGGTCCAGGACCTCCCCCAGTGACGCCTGCAGACTGCCGATTTCTGCTGAGGTCGGCTCACGGGTCAACGCTATCCGATAGGCGCTCCGCACCAGCTCACGGGTGGAGGACTGCTTTTCCAGGAGCTTCCCGATCTCATTCCCGCGCCGCCGTAGCTTTCGATTGAGGGTCTCCCCGTTGATCAGGTGAAGAGCTTGCGCCACGTTGGATGACCTCTTGCGCTCGTTTGCGGCGCCCGTTAACCGCTCCGGTCGGCCGAAGGAATCAAGAAAGTAGGATTCGATCTGCGTATCGGGCAGCTGAAACGCCCTCGTCCCCAGCGAGTATCCCTCGAACTCTTCAGGCACCCCCGTCACCTGAGAGATGACATCCAGTACCACCTCTGCTGGCAAACGTCGGCTCAGGTGGTGCGAATAATACTTATCGTCATCGGCATTGGAGTCATTGGTCTCAGCAGAGAGCTGGTAAGCCGCCGAGTTGACGATTTCTCGAATGAGTGCCTTGACATCGAATCCCCGCGCGACAAAATCCTCAGTCAACGCGGTGAAGAGCTCTTCATTGGAGGCTGGGTTGGTAGCTCGAAGGTCATCGACTGGATGAACCAATCCACGGCCAAGGAAGTTGTCCCAGACCCGATTGACCACCGTTCGTGCAAAGTGGCGGTTCTGGGTGAGCCACTCCGCCAGGTGCTGGCGTCGATCCTTCGAAGTCCCCAACGACAAGGCCTCTCCGTCCAGGGGTTGGGGGAGCATTGGCGTTCCCAGCCTGGGATGATTCACATCACCCATGTGCCGGGAAATAACGGTGAATTCACCGGGAAGATTCCCGGTCTTCACACCGACTCGAGAGACCAGATTGGCCATGCCGTAATACTGGTTCTGGGTCCACTTCTCGAGCGGATGGTTGTGACAGCGGGCACAGGTGAGAGAGATTCCCAGGAAGGCCTGAGAAATATTTTCACTGATTTCGATTGGTTTCTTGTGAAGGACCCAGTAGTTGGCCGCTCCGTTGGTCAGGGTATTGCCGCTCGCCGTCACCAACTCGCTGATGAACACATCCCACGGTTTGTTCTCCCGGACGCTCTGTCGGATCCACTCATAGTAGGACCACATCGCGCTGCGCTGTAGCTTACGACTCGAGACCAACAGGAGATCCGACCACTTGTAGCTCCAATAGTCCACATACTCGGGACGCTTGAGCACTTCTTCGACCAGTCTGGCTCGCTTGTCCTTCCGGGAATCGGAGAGGAAGAGGGCCAGCTCCTCGACAGTTGGCAAGACGCCCAGCGTATCCAGATAGAGGCGCCGGATGTAGGTGCTGTCATCGCAAAGCGACGAGGGACTGATCTTCAGCTGGCGCAGTTTCCCCTGGATCCCCCGATCGATCAGGCCATCTGAGGAAAGAACCTCAAAGGCGTCTGAATCAAGCGTCCGAGGATAGGGAACGGTGACCATAGAAAAGGCAACTTTGCTGGCATACCAGATCGAAATCGCGCCCTCGCCGTGCCCCCTGGTGGTGACACTGCCAGCCTCATCTACTGTCGCGACTCCATCATTGGTAGAGGTGAATTTGGTCCACCGGGTCACGTCCCTTTCTTCTCCGTCGGAGTAACGGGCCTTGACCAACAGCTGCAGCTCTTCGCCCGGCTTCTCTACCAGAACGCGATCAGGAATGACACGAAGCGTCTCGATCACCGGATCATCCGACCGCGGAGCGGGGGCGCCAGAGGCGATCCAGTCGGCGATGATTTGGTATTGAGGAGAGCCGACGCGAAAGCGCCGACCGCCTCCGTGGGGGATGGTCGAGGTCGGTTTCAGCAAGATGAGGCTATGGGCCGGAGCCATCTTCACGACCCGACGGCCTAGTGCTACTCGAGTCAAGGCGCGGTAGTCGGCGTCCGGATCATAGCCTCGAAGCGAAAGCTTGAAGCCGTTCTTCCCTGCCAGGGCTCCATGGCAGGGGCCCGAGTTGCAGCCCGACTTGGTGAGGACTGGCAGGACATCGTTTCGAAAACTGGGAGCGCCGGGAAGCGGCGCAGCCGAAAGAGTGGAGCAGACAAACCAGAATGCAAGGGCTACGACAGCGGCGCCCGCGTCCGAACTACGGACTGAGACTCGTTGCTTCACCTTCTAGTACCCTGTCAACCTCGAAATTGCAGGTTCTGAACGGCCCTCCTGGCCGATCTCTGCGTTGCGCGTCCTAGACGTAGACCAAGCTATGCCTGCGACCGCGCGCCTTGACCTCAACCACCATGGCTCGTCCATAACCCACAATCTCCAGGTTGACAGAGTACTAGTCTCCTGCTGTCAGATGAGCTCCTGGATCGGATGGACGTTGTAGTCGACCACCGGTATCGGACGTCCCTGGGGTCCCTCCAGCTCTGTCTCCAGGTCTACTCCCAATAGGTGATAGACGGTGGCAGCCACCTCGCCCGGTGTCACTGGCCGATCCTTGGGAAGGGCGCCGATCTCGTCAGACTCTCCAACAACTCTACCGCCTTGAATACCGCCTCCGGCAAAGACATTGGTCCAGCACCCCGGCCAATGATCTCGCCCGCCGGCCGGATTGATCTTGGGGGTGCGGCCAAACTCGCCCATCGCCACCACGATAGTATCGTCGAGCAGGCCTCGATCCTGAAGATCTTCCAGCAACGAGCTGAAGGCGTTGTCGAACATGGGACCTACCAGATCGGTGTAGCAGCTGATCGGACTGAAGGGCGCGGAGCCATGAATATCCCAGGTAATCTCGTTGAAGACGGTCTCGAACATGTTGACGGTCACGAAGCGCACACCCCGCTCGACCATACGACGGGCCAATAGGCAGCTCTGCCCGAACTTGTTTTGGCCATAGCGCTTGCGAAGGTCTTCCGGTTCCTTGCTGATATCAAAGGCCTCGCGTGCCTCACGTGAGGAAAGCAGGGTGTAGGCCTGATGAAAATTCGAATCCAACAGACGGGCATCATCGCTCTTCTCGAACTTGCCCACCACGCCATCGACGATCTGGCGAAGATTCCGCCTCCGGTCGAGCCGCATGGCTGAGATGTAATCGGGCGGCAGCATGTCGCGGACCTGGAAATCGTCCTGCGACGGATCGGCATTCAAGACGAACGGATCATGGGCTCGTCCCAGATAACCGGCGTCCTGACCGTGGGGCATATTGCCTCCGGTCTTGCCAATTGGGCGCGGCAGCAAAACGTGGGGAGGAAGAGCGCCGCGAGCACCCCGCAGCTTACCCATCACACAACCGATATTTGGATGCTCCAGGCCACCCTGAAAAAGCCGACCGGTCTGCATCATCTGGTGTCCGGTGTCGTGGACTGCGGTTGCGTTGTGGTGGAGGCTCCGGACCAGAGAGTACTTATCGGCATGCTTGGCCATGCGGGGAAAGATCTCACTGATCTGGATTCCGTCGACGTTGGTGGGAATCGGCCGATAGGGCCCTCGAATCTCGGACGGGGCGTCGGGCTTCATGTCCCAGGTGTCCAACTGGCTGGGGCCCCCGACCAGGAACAGAAAAATGCAGTTCTTCTTGTCGGAGTTAGTCGCACCGGCGGCCTTGAGGAGCGACCAGTCGGCCAGGCTCAGCCCCAGATAAGAAAGCGAGCCGACGTGAAAAAAGTCACGACGGTTGAGGCCATCGCAGAATGACACAGGCTTATCGGCATCGAGGCGGAACATGGCAGGTCCTCCGGGCTAGACTGTCAGTCGTGACGTCCTGACTGAAAGCAGAACATTCTCTTGTCAATGGGCAACTTATACCCCAACGACCCGACGGAATCAACAGCTTCGATGAGGAAACCCGCTTGGTCATGGTCCTAGACATCGCTCAACGCGGAGACGCGTATCGCTAAGCTGAAACTTCATTTGGTAGGAGATCATCCAAGAGTCGCCAATGACAGAGCCGTGAAGGCGCAGGATC
>Ga0310121_10000396_pt1 | contig 47987 bp, 38 predicted proteins | sample CB27_Tmax_986_MG_FD_203504 | JGI IMG/M metagenome (GOLD analysis project Ga0310121, IMG submission 203504) | Marine microbial communities from Western Arctic Ocean, Canada - CB27_Tmax_986 | ecosystem: Environmental > Aquatic > Marine > Oceanic | place: Canada: Western Arctic Ocean | collected... | reverse complement strand
ATCAACTTCTTCTTCGGAAACAACGACTACAGTCAGGGTATTGAGGCTTCTCATCCTGAAATTGGTTCGTGGTCCTGCTTTGATTATTCATCGATCGTCCGCAATCTGGAAACCAAACTGAATCGACCTCTCTCTTATGCAGATGTGTCCTCGCACTTCACCAACAGGGCCTTACGTTTCATTGCAGAACACCCACACCAGGCCCTGCAATTGACGGTACGGAAACTGGGACTTTTCTGGGCTCCCGTGGAAGTCAGCAACTACGAAAACGATGCCACGTTTGAAAAACATCATTCCCCCTTATTGAGACGACTACCATTCCCGTTTCCCGCCATCCTGGCCCTGGCTATCACTGGACTGGCACTCTTCAGTACCCAGATCATCCAGCGTAGACGTGCTGACCCCGGACCATGGACGGCCCCGGATCGAAACCAGTTTCATGTCGTATCCCTGATTGTTCTGTTCATTCTCTTTTACTCTGCCACCATCATGGCCTTTATCGTCTCCGGTCGGTACCGCCTTCCCATCATCCCCTTCCTTCTACTGGGATCCGCCTTCGCGATCGTCAAATTCGCCGAACTCCTTGGGCGTCGCGACTGGAACGCCCTGCACATCTGGTGTGGAATTTTGGCGGCATTTTCAATGCTGACCTGTCTGAACTGGCCCGATTACCGCCCTGCTCCCGACGTGGGTCATGAGCATTTGGCTGCGGCCCACATTCGCGCTGGAAACTGGCAACAAGCTGAAGTAGAACTGCGAAAAGGAGTTCGACTCAACCCCCGTAACACCGGCTGCTTGGTAAAGTTGGCGGTGGCGTTGAGTCAAAGGGGCGACCTCGCTGCAGCAGCTCAACACTACTCCCGGGCCGTTGCCGTAGACCCCCGTCTTCTGGATGCGCATCTGGCCCTGGGAAAAATATCGGTGAGTACGAAAAACTTAAGGCAAGCCCGGATGCACTTTCAGGCGGCCCTCAACCTGCATCCTAATTCGGAGGAGGCACATCTCTGCATGGGAAGCGTACTTACGCTGGCGGGTGAAAAAGAAGCCGCCGCCTCGCATTACCTCAAAGCGCTGCAAAATAATCCACGACAAACCGACGCCCACCTGCTGCTTGGTGAACTACGTCGCGAACAGGGACGCCTGGATGAAGCGGTGGACCATTTGAGAGAAGCCCTGAAACTGAACCCCCAACACGAAGCCACGCAGATGGCACTCGCCAAGGCCCGGGCGGAACAGGCCCCAAGCCGCGCTCCAGACAACGAATCGACAAACCCCTAGTCATGGAAACAGAAACATCGTCACGGAAACAGAAACATCGGTCCCTGCAGAAAGCGGGCACGCTTGTCAGCCCGGCGATCCCTTTCACAGAATCTCGCCGACCTATTAGTCATCAGGGGAAGTCACTGCACCCTGAAAATCGGTATTCCAGTCGAGCTGATGCCTGGTAAGCACCTGAGCCTCCGGTGACAAAGTCTTCCACACGTCAGGACGTACCGGATACATGTCCATCGTCAGTCGTCCGACCCACCATGGCTGGTAGAAGGCGGCAACGCCGACCCGTGGTTGCTTACTGCCATTGGATCCGGCTGCGTGCCAGACCGTGTTGGGCATGATCACAACGCTACCGGGAGACCCACAACAGACCACCTCCCCTGCGAGTGAATCATTCGTTGCGGGAGGCAGTCGCCGCAACTTGTGGCTTCCCGGCATAGCACGCGTGGCACCTGTTTCTTTCGTGAATGGTGTCAGAATCCAAAATGAATTGACGCCAATGGGAAAATCCGGCACAGGCCGAGCTGGATTCAACTGTCCCATCGGAGAATCCAGATGCCAATTGCCCGGTTCCGATCCCGGATGCGCTAAAAGCCCATCCACACTTCCCAAACGAATTTGATCCTCGACCGGCCAGGTAAAAAACTGCGAACCGGGTTCAGTGCGACCGCCGATAAGCTGCCTGGTCAACTCCAACACTGATGGATGTGTCACCAGTTTTTGGAAACGGATATCGCAATTCAATAAGGAGACGACAAACTCGTAACCCCGGCCCCCCGGTGCCCGCTCCGGCGCACTTAACACGAGTTCGGCCAATTCCGCCGCTTCCACGGCAGAAATCGCATCCTCCAGCAAAACAAATCCATCCGTTTCAATGGCCTGAAGGGCTCGTTCAATCTCGTGGGCGGGAAGGGTTTGCATGGCGGGCATCAGTTTGCTGGTCAACGGTCGACTCCGGTTGTTTATAGTGGATGGCCTGACATCCTGAAATGGTACGTGGGGCGTGTTTCCAGCCTGGAGAACTCCCGAAAGTCGTCGCGCTGCGTGGCCCGGACCCATCGTGGAGTCCCCCTGCCGGAGCAAATCGTTTCAACCCGTTAACGAGGATCCGGACGGACTCGTTGTCAGTTGAACAGGCGTCTCCCCCCGTTTTAAAAATGTGCAATAATGAACGCGCTGTCTTTCACGCCGTGGCACGATCCCCTGGCGACAATCCAAACCACCATCACCGGCAGCCCAGCTATTACTTCAACAATTTGCCTTCCGGATTCCCGTCCAGGCAAGTCCCTTCAAACCGCACATCCCTTTCCCTTCACCACAAGAATTCATCATGAAACCCCGCACCTTGATCGTGTCTGCCATATTCACCGTCCTCTTTCCGGCCAACTGGCAAACGCTGCACGCGGATCAGCCCTGGATCAGTCACACAAATTTTACAGACTTTGCAGCGGGAACGCCTGGTGACGGAGGAACGAACCTTTACGTGACGCGTGCCGGCCAAGTCGAGATGATCAACCGACTCGACTTTAACAACGATGGCTACCTGGACCTGTTCGTAGCCAACGACCACGACTCCATCGAAGGGGCTGACGTGCTGGTCTACTGGGGCACCCCTCAAGGACCTCGTTCCCTGCTACCGCCGCTTGCCGACCAATTACCGAAACTGAAATTATTGAACGAAGTGCAACAACGACGCAACGGGGCCCTCCGGCTACCGAGCGACGGAGGAGGCAGCTCTATCCTGGCGGACTTGAACAACGACGGTTACGAAGAAATTATTTTCTGCAACTTCAAGCACAACTACACTATCTACTCCAACGCCTTGATCTACTGGAACAGTCCGGAGGGATTTCGGGCAGACCGTCGGACCGAACTACCGACGCTTCTGCCCGGCGGGGTGGTGGCGGCAGACTTCAACCAGGACGGGTTTGTCGACTTGGCATTTGCCAACCGGGGCAATTTCGAGTGGCTCCCAGACATCCCGCCGCACGGGCACCTGGAATCCTATGTGTACTGGAATGGTCCCACCGGATTTGACGTCCGCAGAAGAACCTCTCTGCCCACCTCCACTGCCGTGGACTGCGCCGCGGAGGACATCAACCATGATGGATACCCGGAACTCATGTTCGTGAACAACAATCGCCAGGAGAAAAGCGTCTACCTGTACTGGGGCGGATCCGACGGTTTCTCGGTGGACCGCCGCACGAGCTGGAAATCACATGATCCCGTCTCGATACGGATCGCGGACCTGGACGGTGACCACGAGATGGACCTGGCCCTGCTACATAAAAACAACCAGCTTGAGTTATTTTACGGAAACGGACAGGGATTCGAGATGACGCCACGTGTCGTCCTGCCAACCGTCAAGGCCCTGCAATGCGCGGTGGGGGACCTCAACAGGGACGGCATGCCGGAACTGGTCGTGGCCAACCAACACACGGAATCATTTATTTACTGGGGAAGTCAGCAAGGTTTTGTTGCCACCCGAAGGACCGCCTTGCCCTCCCTGCAGGCAACCGACGTCACGCTCGCTGACTTCAATCACGACGGGCGAACCGATATCGTCTTTTCCAACACTTCCGACGGTAAGACCCGCGACGTCAACTCGTATATCTACTGGAACAGCCCCGACGGGTTCTCGGCGGCAAGCCGTAAGGAAGTACTCGGCTTTTCCCCTGACAGCGCCAACGCAGGTGACTTGAACCACGATGGCCACCAGGATCTGGTACTGGTGAGCCATATCAGCGGCGGCGCCACCGCGCCGCCCTTGCAGGTTTACTGGGGCAACTCCCGTCACCATTACTCCCCCTCGTCCATGGCATCACTGCCCAACCCGGGCGCGGTCGCCATCACGGACGTCGATCAGGACGGACACGTGGACGTCGTCGGCGTCGGCAAAGGCATGATCTCGCGTGGCGGACCCGATGGGTTTGCGGCACCCCGTCCTCTCTTCGAAACCGCTGCGGCCCTGGAAGGCAACGGGGTGGACGTTGCTGATCTGAATCGGGACGGTTATCTGGACCTCGTCCTGTCGCAGGGATCCCGTGTTCTTTTTCCTGACGAGCAGACGCACCAGAGTCCTACCCGGGGCACGATCCTCTGGGGTGGAGAAAATGGCTACGACAGTAATCACCGGACAGAACTCAAGCTGGAAACCCTCTTCAGTCAAAGTGTCAACATTGCAGACCTGAACAAAGACGGTTTTCTCGACCTGCTCTTTCCCTGCATCATGACCGGGAAAACACACATTTTCTGGGGGGCTTCCGACGGCAGTTACACGGACCACCGACAGACGATGTTCCAGGCGCACAACGCTTCGACGGTTGAAATTGCCGACTTGAACCGGGACGGATGGCTGGACCTGATTTTCGGCGGAGGCTGGAACCTGGACGAACTGGGCCATCCCACCACATTTGCACTCGTCATGTGGGGAGGTGCGGATGGGTATCATCAGGAAAAAAGTTTACGTCTGGAAAGTTTCGACTCTCTGGAATCCTCCGTGGCCGATGTTAACAACGACGGCCACCTGGATATCATTTTTTCAAACTACCACGCTTATTTCACTCGCCGCATCCCCGCCTTCATCTACTGGGGCGCGGCGGACGGCAGTTTTCATGAATCACGACGCAGCACGGTGCCTGCCGAGTCGTCCAGTGCACTGACCGTTGCTGATTACAACCAGGACGGCTGGGTGGACTTATTTCTTTGCAACCACGTATTCCACGGTGACCATACCATCGGGTCGAATCTTTTCTGGGGTGGACCCGATGGTTTTTCCAAACGCAGAAGCCAATGGGTCCCCACGTTCGGACCACATTTCGGACTAGGATGGGATGTCGGAAACATCTACGACCGGCGCCTGGAAGAAGACTACCTCTCCGTACCCTTCGAATGCCCCACCGGCCAGAGACCTGCGCGACTTCAATGGCAGGCGGCCACGCCCCACGACACCGCGGTCCGGTTTCAAATCCGCAGCGCCGCGACTCGCCGTGGTCTCTCCACTGCAAAGTGGACCGGACCACAAGGCCAAGATGGCTATTTCGAACATTCCGGTTCACCGCTGCAGGTCGCTGCGAGCGCCCGCTGGCTTCAGTACCGCGCGGTGCTCTCCACTCCCGACGGAGGCAGCACTCCCATGCTGAAGGAAGTCCGTTTGCGGTCCGCGGCCGTCGACTAGGACGATGCCGTATCCATTGACAAGAAAGAACGACCGCGCACCCTGATACATCCCGCGGCAGATTTACTTGTCCTCGTTACTTGTCCTCGGAATCCTCCACAAAATACGCATCCCGGTCGGGACGGCATCCCGGAACATGGACATCAAGCATTTCCAGTGGTTCGTCAAGTGTCACGAATGCGTGCCTGGTGCCGGGTGGTAGTCGTAGAAAATCGCCCGGCCGGAGCGGGTGGGACTGCCCGTCAAGAACAGCCGTTCCGGTGCCGGTCAAGACGAAGTAAAACTCCTCCGCCACCAAGTGGTAGCTGGTTGTCGTTTGCTGATGCGGTTCTACACTCACACGATACACGGTGGCTGCAGACTCTTCGGCCTCGGTTAACAGCGGTTCGATCTTGTAAGGTCCGAACTGCTGAACATGTTCGGAGGCACCACTGGCACGGTGGATCACTTGTTTGCGGACATCCATTTTTACTTTTCTATTCTGCGGGAAGACAATTTGTCAGAGGAACCAATGCTTTGAAGGTTTTCTTCCAGCCACAACCGGCAGTCCGGCACTCTAGCCAGCGCCAAACTCCCTGTCCATAATACTTCGAGCGTGAATTCTATCATCTGTGGAACTCGCTGGGATCTGAAGACAGGACCATTGACGCCGGAGCATCCATCATCAAAGTAATGCAAATATCCCACCTGCGTAACACCCTCCTCATCACAATTGTCACCACAACGGGTTTGTTCGCCCAACCGTTCGGCCAGCCCGACCGCGCGTCACCGGGTGACCGGGCCATCCAACAGTACCTGGCCCTCAGGACGCGTTCGATCCACACGTCTTTTGACAAGGACCTGGTTTCTCTGGAGGCCTGGAAAAGTCAGCGAAAAGAATACCTTCATGAATATTTCTACATGCTCGGCTTGTGGCCCCTGCCTGCCAAAACACCGCTGCGGGCCACGGTCACGCGTACCCTGCAGGAAGACAGCTTTGTTGTTGAAATGCTGCACTATCAAAGCCGGCCGGGATTGTACGTGACGGGTAATCTTTATCGACCCGCCCGGATCGAACCGGGCCAGAGACTTCCCGCCGTGCTTTATGTGTGCGGCCATGCGTCCAACGGTCGCAATGGGAACAAGACATCGTATCATTCGAACGGAATCTGGTTTGCGCGCCACGGTTATGTGTGCCTGGTTGTCGATACCCTTCAGTTGGGAGAAATTGCCGGCATTCACCACGGAACCTACCGGGAACAACGCTGGTGGTGGCACTCGCGCGGCTACACCCCGGCAGGCGTCGAATGCTGGAACGGTATCAGGGGAATTGACTACCTGACCAGCCGTCCGGACGTCGACCCGGACCGGATTGGAGTGACCGGCATCAGCGGAGGTGGCGCAGCCACCTTTTGGATCGCGGCGGCCGACGAGCGCGTGCATCTCGCCGTACCGGTCAGTGGCATGGCAGACCTGCCCTCCTACGTGACCAATCGGCTGATCAACGGTCATTGCGATTGCATGATGATGTACAACACCTTCCAGTGGCCGTGGACCCGTATCGCCTCGCTGGTTGCACCACGCCCCCTTCTTTTCGTCAACAGTGATCACGACCCGATCTTTCCAATGGATGCCAACGATCGCGTCATCAACCGACTTGAACGACTGTACGGTCTGCACGGAGCCAGCGATCAGGTCGACGCCGTGATCAGTGCCGGAGATCACAATTACCGTCGGGATATCCGTAAAGCCGTCTATCGCTTTATCAACATGCATTTACAGGGAAACCCGGCAGAGGTTCTCGACAGCGAAGTCGATCTGGCGACCAGTCGGAATGGAAACCCTAAAATCCCACTCGAACAACTCCGGGTGTTTCCCACCGACGAAGACCTGCCATCCGACCCGATCAATGCAACCGTCGACGAAGTTTTTGTCCCTGTCGCCCACGTCGAACTTCCCCAGGCTGCAGATTACCAGTGGTGGAAGGAGAAACTGGTCGCCCAGTTGCGGCACGTGACGTTTCGTGGCTTTCCCCAACCGTTTCCGGTCGCCACGCTTCATGAAACAAACCTTCGCATCACGACGCTTAACACCGAACCGGGCATCCGGGTCCGACTGCATCTTCCCGGCATTGCCTCGGAGCAACAACCCGTGGCTCTCACTGTCACGACTAAGCCTCTTGGAAAGCGTCGCCCTGCGGTCAACCAGTACATCCTCGAACCACGGGGCGTCGGAGCGTCCCGTTGGACGAGCAACAACCCCCCGAATTTCGTCGAGCGGTCTCATGCCTTACTTGGCACGACGGTTGACGCAGGGCGGGTGTGGGACATCGCAGCCACCTACCGCTATGTTCGTCGACAGGTACCCGACCATCTGCAGGTGGTCCTTCGTGGCGAAGGCGCGGCGGCTGTGCTGGCAGCCTACGCAGCGGTCCTCGAACCCGCGATTGCCCAATTGGACCTGACATCACCACCGGAAACCCACATGAACCAACACGCTCCCCAGCTACTCAACGTGCTTCGCGTCTGTGACATTCCGGACACCCTGGGACTGCTGGCTCCCCGTCACCTTCGTCTGCACGGAGCGGACTCCGCGCTCATCCACCGTGTGCGGGCATTGTATGCAACTGCGGGCGCAGCCGATAAACTCAGTCTTTCGGCCCCGTAGTCTGTCAAACATTCGCCTGCCAATGACTACGTCGCTCACCTCCCGGGTTGACCACCGCCACCACACCAGTTTGCCGTCGAGCGTCTCGGCAACGAGAACAATCATTTCGTGCTATAATATTGCCCCGGTAGAACACGCGTGTCGGTTTTCCTTCATCATTCACAGGCCACGTTGCGGATCCCACCCTACGGTTCATTCAGCTGACAAACGGAAGCATTGATTGAGAGGCTGTACGATTTTGAAGACCATCACCAAAGTACTCTTACCTTACACGGTCATTAGCATTCTCTGCGGAAGTTTCGCCTGGGGTGACCACGTCGACGACAACCAACCGTCCCCCGCTTCCTTTGAATGCCACTGGACGGATTCGCCACCGGTGATCGATGGCCGTGCGGACGAACCCGCCTGGGGACATGCTCAGCCGATCGACCATTTCTATCTTCCCTGGCTGGGCAGCCAGGCCAAACCGCCCCGGACCGCGACCCGCGCTCGTCTCCTGTGGGACCGAAAGCACCTGTACTTTTTTGCCGACCTCGAAGACAAGGACCTGTTCGCCGACATCGATCAACGGGACGGAAAAACATGGCATAACGATGTGCTCGAACTGTTTTTTAAACCGGGCGATTCCAAGCCGGGCTACTACGAGTTCCATGTCACCGCAGCCGGAACCCACTTGGACATCTTTATCCCACAGAGGCAAGGCGATTTATTTGAACGCTTCAAGAGCGCGCAGCCCTTCAATTTCGAATCGAAGGTCATACAACGGGGAACACTCAACGTCCGGACCGATCAGGACCAGGGTTGGTCCGTCGAAGGAAAGATCCCCTGGACCGATTTCGTTCGCACGGGAGGACGGCCGGCGGTGGGGGAGGTGTGGCGTTTCGCCATCTGTCGTTACGACTACAACCTAGCCCATGACACACCCGAACTATCCACTTGCGCACCCTTGCAGCGGCTAGACTTCCACCGGCACGAAGATTACGCCACACTCCGTTTTCTCGGGGCAAAAGAACAACCTCCACACCCACCCTGGAAGACCTCTCGCGTGGTTGGTTCCCCGGACCCACCCGCGCCTTTTCACGTTGTCAGAACACTTCCTGACTTAACGATAAAATCTCTGATCGCCATGCGATTTATTCCGGGTTCCCGGCAAATGTTGATCAGCGGTCGGGACGGCCCCGAGTTGCTGCAAGTCGACGCCGATGGCGGTACCACGGATTCACTGAAAACCCTCGTCGACTATACCTCCAGGGGCACGGCCTACGACATCACCTTCCATCCAAATTTCCGGGAAAATGGTTGGGTCTACATTGGCAGCAACGAAGAAGATTCCAACGGTGAAAGAGAAACTCGCGTCACGCGCTACACCATGCAGACCGAGGCACCGTTCCAGTTCGACGTCGACTCAGCCAAAGTGATCATCGCCTGGCCATCGGCCGGTCACGACGGCGCGGCAATTGCGTTCGGCACCGACGGCATGCTATATGTCACTTCGGGGGACGGCACGTCCGATTCAGATAGGAACCTCACGGGACAGCCACTGGATTCTTTTCTCAGCAAGGTGCTGAGAATTGATGTCGATCACCCGGTCGCGCCCAAGCAATACTCCATTCCTGCAGACAATCCCTTCCTGGACATGCCCGATGCTCAGCCGGAAACCTGGGCCTACGGATTACGTAACCCCTGGCGCATTGCCGTGGATCGCCAGACCGGTCACGTTTGGGTGGGAAACAACGGGCAGGACCTGTGGGAACAAATCCACCTGGTAGAGCGGGGAGCGAATTACGGCTGGAGTGTCTACGAAGGCAGCCATCCGTTCTATCTGGAGCGTCAACTTGGCCCGACTCCCCACGTACATCCCACGATCGAGCATCACCACGCCGAAGCCCGGTCGCTTACCGGGGGAGTGGTCTATTACGGCAGCGAATTCCCTGAACTGGTCGGCGCCTACATCTACGGCGACTATTCGACGGGAAAAATTTGGGCAGCCAAACACGATGGCCAGAAAGTTGTCTGGCACCGCGAGATTGCAGACACGACGTTGAGCATCTCCTGTTTCACCGAAGATAGCGACGGTGAACTCATGATCGCCGGCCATCAGCAGGATGGTTTCTATCGCCTGGAGCGGAATCCCCGGGTGGACCAACCCGTTGATTTCCCGATCCGGCTCAGCGAAACAGGGTTGTTCACTTCCACTTCGGACCACCAACTGCAACCTGGTGTCATTCCCTATTCCGTCAACGCCCCGGGCTGGCACGACGGCGCCCGGGCCACCAGGTTCATGGCGTTCCCCGCCACGGCAAAGGAGGAGGGAGGATGGGAACTCCCCACCATCGATTTTAAAAGTTCCGCCAACTGGGAATTCCCCGCAGGAACGGTTCTGGGCCAATCCCTCGCCTGGGAACCCGAGTCCGACCAGGAAAATTCGCCACGTCGGTTGGAGACGAGACTGCTGACCCTGCAAAACAACCAGTGGGCCGGTTACTCCTACCTCTGGAATGACGATCAATCCGATGCTCTACTCGTCGACAAAATGGGCACCTCCAAGACCTTCGCCGACGGGCGCAGCTGGCATGTCCCCAGCCGCAGCGCGTGCGAAGGCTGTCATTCCCGGGCGGCCAATTTTGTTTTAGGAGTCACCACACCACAACTGAATCGATCCCACAACTACGACGGGTACCCCTACAATCAATTACGACATTTTGAAAGGATCGATTTACTCAGGGTGGACTGGAAAGAACTGGCTTCGACTTACTGGCGTGCTCAGATCACAACGAACATCAACAACAGCAAGTTACCTGAACAGGAGCGACCAGACATCGAAGCCCGACTGACGGTAGTCACCGACATCACCGGCCAGCGTCAACCACCCACCTCCAGCCTGTTGCCCGATGCACCGGAAACCTTTACCCGGATGCCCGACCCATCCGATCCAACCGCCGACCTCGAGTCCAGGGCAAGGTCCTACCTGCACGTCAATTGCTCCACTTGTCATTCACCCGCAGGTGGCGGTAATGCTCAGATGAACCTGCGTCAGAGCATCGAGACGGGACAGACCAAAACCATCGACGAAAAACCTTTACACGGTGATTTCGGGCTCACCGATGCCCGGCTCATCTCCCCCGGCGCGCCCCATCAATCGGTCATCATTTATCGGATGTCCACCCTTGTCGGGGGCCGCATGCCCCGTGTCGGATCACACCATGTGGACCAACAAGGGCTGCAACTGCTACGAGAGTGGATCGCTTCGATGGGACCGGCTGACAGCCCGCGGGATTCTGTCCAAAAGACAATCGTCGATCTCTCCAAAACCAACCCGGAACATTCGAACGCGGCGCTCGACCGACTGCTGCGCAGCAGTAGCGGAGCGCTGGCACTGGTCGCTGCCATCGACAACAACCAGTTGTCACCCGAATTGCAGGAACAAGCCAAGCGACTGGCGTTTCACGAAGATCTACGATTGAGTACCGCCGGCAGGTTATTTGAGCGTTACTTGCCCGAGGAACAACGCACCCAAACCCTGGGTACAAATATTGATCCGACCCAGATATTAAAATTGCCGGGCAACCCCTTACGTGGTCAGAGGCTGTTCATGAGAAAAGACCACTTGTCATGCCTGAACTGTCACCGCTACCAGCAACGAGGCCATAACGTGGGTCCCGACCTCAAAAGCATGAAAACAAACACGGCCAGCCACCAGATTCTTGAAAGCCTCCTGGAGCCCTCAAAAAAGATCGATGAGAAGTTTGCGGCCTACACGGTCGTCACCCTGGCAGGTCAGATTTACGCGGGCCTGATCCTGGAACGTGGTGAGGACTTTGTGATATTGAAACAGGCCGGTGGCAAACAGGTGCGCATCGCAACGGAAGACATCGAGGAGTTAGCAAGGCAAAACAAGTCCTTGATGCCAGACCAGGTTCTCAAGGACCTGACAGCCCAGCAAGCCGCTGATCTGCTGGCGTTTCTGCAAACGTTACCGAGCGAAAACTAAAGGGTCCGTTCCCGCCGCCTCCGTTCCACGATCTGAACCGGGCGGGTCTGAAAGTCGTCTCCGAAATCCGGCCAGATCGTTCCTTTCAGTCTTCCACCAAGGACGGTTTTCTTTTCCAGTGCCCCGTTGCCAACTCAAACGCGTGCGCTAGTTGCAATACACCAAAATCATCCTGGTGTCGTCCGACGATTTGAATTCCGATGGGAAGACCCCCGGACGTGAAACCGCAGGGGACTGAAATCGCGGGCAATCCGGTCACGGTGACGAAGTAACACGATTTCATCCAGTCGATGTAGGTGTCCATTTTAGTCCCGTCAATTTCGGTAACATAGGGCTGATTCACATCAAAGGGAGGCACCTGGCTGACGGGCAGGATGAAGTACTCAAAACGTTCCATGAATTGTCGCACGCGGTGATAAAGGTCGGTCCGCTTGCACTCAGCTCGACCAATTTCGGACCCGCTCACCCCCGCACCTTCTTCGATATTCCAGATGAGCGTATCCTTCATTTGGTGGCGATGATTTTTCAACAGCGGCCCAAAGGCCAGTTCAAACCGCCACGCCCGCCACACACGAAATATCTCGTCCGCGTCTCGAAAATCAGGTTCCTCATCGACCACGTTGCAACCCAATGCCTGAAAGACGCCTCGGTTGCCGTCCACCACGGCTTTGACTTCTGGATCGAACGGCAGGCCTCCTAAAGTATCGCACCACGCAATGGGCACGTCCTGAAAATTTCGCTCCAGTGGGCGCGTGAACAGGTCTCCCGGTTCACAAATTGAAATCGGCGAGCGTGGATCAGGACCAGCGATGGCACTGAGCATCAGGGCCACATCCTGCGCGGTCCTTGCCATGGGACCCTGCACCGAAATCGGAAACCAGGCCACGGGTGCCGGCCACACAGGAACCCGGCCTGGTGACGTTCTCAACCCCACCACGTTGCAGAAGCTGGCAGGGTTGCGCAAGGACCCTCCCATGTCGCTTCCATCGGCCAGTGGCTGCATTCCGCAAGCCAACGCCACGGCCGCCCCACCGCTACTGCCACCGCAGGTTTTGGTCGTATCGTAAGGATTCAACGTCGATCCGAACACCTGGTTGAACGTTTGTGAGCCAGCCCCAAATTCGGGCAGGTTCGTTTTGCCAATCGTGATTGCCCCGCTTCCGCGCAGGCGTTCCACAATCAGGGCGTCTTCCTGCGGAACAAAATCTTTAAAAATGGGAGAACCAAAGGTTGTCCGCATGCCGGCCGTGTGCACTGCGTCTTTGTGGGCGACGGGCAAACCGTGCAAAGGACCCAAGGCATCCCCCCGGGAGACGGCATCGTCCGATTTTTTTGCGGCGGCCAATGCCTGTTCACCCTCCAGCGTCACGATGGCGTTCACCTGCGGATTGATTCGTTCAATCTGTGCCAGGTGCGCCTGCATGACCTCCGTGGCGGAAAGCTGCTTTTCACGGATGCACCGCGCCAGATCCGTCGCTGTCATGAAACAAATTTCCGATCCCGCCATTTCGATGCTCCCGAATTTCACTTGCAAACACGGATACCTGTCCCGTGATAAATTCGCCGATTTGCGTCGTCCAAAACGCACCGTTGGTGTCATTCACAACAACTTGAAAGAACCAATACAGGGTGTAAGGTTCGACAGTTTTACGTGTCTCTGTGAAAATAGGCGTCGCGGCGTTTCTTATCTTCCTGAAACCTGTTATGAATGGCTAGGTCACGTCGAAATTTTTTTAATGGTTCCGTGCGGCCTCTGCCGGGGCGCGTTCACGGCCGACACGACGCGACAGGCCCGCGGAAATGACGACAGCCGGGATGGCTGTCAACAGGAAAACACATTGTCTCAAGTCCAACTACAGAATGTCTCCAAGATCTATCCCGGAAATGTCCCGGCCGTTACCGAAGTGGATTTTACAGCGCACGATTCGGAATTCATCGTGTTACTGGGACCTTCCGGGTGCGGCAAATCGACGATCCTGCGGTTGATTGCCGGATTGGAGCACATCACGGCCGGAAAAATCCTGATCGGCGAACGGGTGGTCAACAAGCTCCCTCCCAAGGAGCGGGATGTGGCGATGGTTTTTCAAAGTCACGCCCTCTACCCCCAGATGAACGTCTACAAGAACATGTCGTTCAGCCTGAAGTTACGCAAGCATGAACCACAGCGAATCGACGAAAGCGTGCGCCGCGTCGCTGACATCCTGGGGCTACGTGACCTACTTGACCGTAAACCCGGAACGCTATCGGGAGGTGAACAACAGCGCGTGGCGCTGGGCCGTGCCATGGTACGACAACCGGCAGTGTTTCTCTTTGACGAACCACTTTCAAATCTCGCTGCACATTTGCGGCTGGAGTTGCGCGTCGAGATAAAACGCATGCACCGCCGTCTCCGAACAACAACGATTTACGTAACCCACGACCAAGAGGAAGCAATGACCCTGGCAGACCGCATGGTGGTCATGTCGGCAGGCCGTATTCAACAGTGTGGCACTCCAATCGACATTTACCATTCACCAGCCAATCGATTCGTGGCCGGATTCCTGGGGGCTCCTGTAATGAATGTCATCGACGGGAGACTGGAGAGGGTCGACGGAGTTCTCTTTTTCAATGGTCACGGGTTACGAATCCCTGTAAACCGTCAACACACGGATTTTCTGGCAGACGCCATCGGTCAAAAAGTGGTACTCGGCCTGCGGCCGGAAGGCGTTGTCCTCAATCCCGACGAGGAAAGTCCGGCAGGAAAGTCCGACATGGAGTGCCGGGTCGACATGGTCGAACCTTTGGGTGGGTCGATGAACGTTTTTCTTCATGCAAATGACGCGTGCCCGCTTGTCGCCCGGGTAGAGGCCCGACCGGTCACCTCCGGATCCAATGTCAAGGTTTGGCTCAACCCGAACAGTATGCATTTTTTTTCCCCGGGCCCCTATGGCGAAAACCTCGCTTTTACCCACGGGCGTAAATCCATGCCATTGGAATTGCCTTCTGTTGCCTCGTCTGATCGTGCATCAGAGTCCTAACGGAAAAACTCTTTTCCATATTGCGTACCCACAACCGATCTTGTCCACCGAGTTTCCACTGGTGAGAAACCCCAGCGTCTCTCCAAACGTCATCTGTCGTCAACGGGCGGTTCTCTGAGCCTGCGCAGACCACGACGTTCGTTGACCTGAACCTATCCAGCGGGTATTGTGACGTTTCTCAGCGATCGTTTGGCAAATGGCCAGTCCCTGCCTGCTGCGTTTGATGCCGGCCAGCACTATCCAGAAACTCCGGAAGTTGCATGCCTTCCACCTCAGCTGATCACCCAATGCCGGGCACCGCCCGTCTGCATGTTGCAGTCCCGGTAGCGGTGGCCAGTTTTTTCTACACCAACATCCTGGAATATGCGCTCCCGCTTTACTTTGATGCGCTTCAGATCGACCGTGGTATGTGGTCGGAATTGATCAAATACAAGCTGACCACCTGGATTGCAGGTTCAGCACTGGCCGGGTTGTTATCGCGACGTTACGGAGAACGATGGGTCTGGAGTTGCGCACTACTGGGAAAAATAATCGTGCTGCTGGGACTGATCTACTACCCTACTCCCCGGGTGATCATTCTGCTGTCTGCCTGGCAAGGACTGACCGGCGCCCTGATGTGGATTGCGGCCGTCTCACTCATTCAAATGGTGCCCGATAACCGCAAGGGATTTTCCAATGCCCTGGTCATGGTATCCCTGGGTGTCGGCGCTGTCTTCGGTGCCTTAATCGGCCGCTTCATCATTTACCTGGGCGAACTCAAGCCACTACTGTCTCAGTCGGACTATGGGGGAGTCTGCTCACGACTCTTTAACTTCACCAACCTGACTTCCACGCCTCAGAAGGAAGATTTCCTCGTAATTTTTTGGCTCCTCATACTCACAACCGTTGTCTCAGCCGCTGTAATTGCCCTGGCAGGACAACGACCCGGACGATTTGAGCGCGACGAGCCGCCTGATTGGTCCCGTACATTACAGGACGTTGGTCATTTGATTCACCATCCAAAGTTCTGGGCGTTAGTCATTCCCCTGGCTTTGTTGGGAGGGCCGGTTTTCCAGGGTTCAAATCAGTTTTTACCTTATCGGGCCGAAGACCTGGGACTCAAGCAGGGTTCAGCAGATCAAGGTTGGATCTGGCTGCAGTTGCTAAAAACATTCATGTGGATACCGGGCGGAGCGGCCGTGGGGTTACTGGCCGGAAAGCGTGCACCAGGATGGGTGGCCGTGATCATGTTGGGAAGCTTTTCCCTGACTTTGGCAGGAATTGGGTTGAGCACTTTCATATGGCAGATTTTCCTGTGTGTCGCCGGATTCGAGTTTACGAGACAGTTCATGCGTTGGTCACACGCCGGATACATGTCCGACCACATGCCCGATCATCTGCGCGCTACCGCAATTGGTTGCACGATCATGTTTTCAGGCCTGGGCAGCGCCGTTTACAGTTGGGTTGCGGACGCCCTGTGGGATCCCAACGCCCCTGGTTTCAATTCGTCAGAACCGATGATGGCGGCCGCCGCATTGGGACTTATCGGGAGCGCGGGACTGTTCGTCTACGACCTGGTGCGCCCCATCGCCACACAAAACACTTCGGCGGAAAACACCGGCACTCTTTGATTGCCGGTGACGTGTATCGCCAGACTGTTCGCCAGAAGTTGCACGCTACCAATGCCACGGCCCCGATGCCAGACAGGGCTGTGACTCGATCTGCAGGAGGACTTGTTTCGAGTCATTCCGGCAGCAGATCACGCAACCGAGCCCTACTGACAACCTCCTACCGGCGATGATCACAATTCGTCCGTTTCGTTCATTGGTGGACTCTCACCAGTTGCAATTGCATAAGCCGTAGCGTGCGACCGGCAGTGGGAAATGCTAATCAGGATGGATGTCATCCCTCGTTGTTCGCAAACCTCTCGGGCTCCACCAGCCAGGACAATCAAGGGAGCACCTCCCGGTTCGTTTTGGACTTCAATATCTTTCCAACTGATCCCACGTGCCCAGCCGGTACCCATCGCCTTTAAGACCGACTCCTTCGCAGCCCAGCGTCCCGCGTAATGCTGCGTCGCCGCCTTGCGCTGCGAACAATAAGCGATCTCATGCGGGGTGTAAACTCTCTGTAAAAAAACATCGCCATGCCGTTCGATCATTTGCGCAATCCGCAAACACTCGATGATGTCCGTTCCGATACCCAGGATCTGCATTTTCTTTTTTATTTCACTCCACATGCGAGTTGGACTCGTCGGAGCACCGCAGCGGCTTGCTGACGGGCTCGTGACGCCCCCTCCGCCAGGATTTCTGCCACCCGTTCCGGATCGTTCTGGTATTCCTCCCGCCTCTGGCGTGCCTCCTGGAAATATTTTTCAGAAAGTTCTGCCAAAGATTTTTTTACTTCACCATACCCGAAACCTCCTTGACGATACTTGGCTGCCATCTCCTCCTTCTGAGAATCGTCGGCAAAGAGGCTGTAGAGTTGAAACAGGTGATCGGTATCTGGATCTTTCGGATTTTCCATCGGACGGGAGTCCGTTGTGATACGCATGATCTTCTTGCGTTGAGCTTTCAGGGGCTCAAAAATTTCTAACGTGTTGTCATAGCTTTTGGACATTTTTTCGCCATCGGTACCCGGTACTTTTTTTGTGCTTTCCAAGACCTTGGCCTTCGGAAGCACAAAAGTCTCTCCGTACAAATGATTAAAACTCCCGGCAATATCCCGACAGACCTCAATGTGTTGAATCTGGTCTTCACCCACCGGTACAATATCGGAGTCATAAGCCAGGATGTCCGACGCCATCAGCACGGGATAGGTAAACAAGCCTGCATCTGCCGCCAGTCCTTTTGCTTTCTTTTCTTTGTAAGCGTGACAACGCTCCAAAAGCCCCAGCGACGTCCTCGTCATGAGCAACCATGTGAGTTCACTCACTTCCGGAACGTCGGACTGAACAAAAAGTGTTGCCCGTTCCGGATCGAGCCCCAGCGCGAGCAAGTCAAGGGCTGCGTCCAGCGTTAGTTTCCTCAACTGCTCCTGATCACGGATGGTCGTCAAAGCATGCAAGTTCGCAATGAAATAATAAGACTCGTTTTCCTCCTGAAGCTGGATATATTGTTGAATCGCTCCAAAATAATTTCCCCAGTGAAAACGTCCCGTGGGTTGAATGCCAGAAAGTACTCGCATGACAGCTCAGTCTCTGGTGTTTGGTGATTAGGGTGGAGCTTGTGGTTGCTGGTGGCTTGTCGTTCTAAAACAAAAAACTAATGACAACCGTCTGGAATTGCCGGCTGCGGCGCATCATGTTCCAAGGTCCCAACGATTTCCATGGCGCTGCTGACTCCTGCCTCAGCGAGTGCCGCAGGAAGTTGAGTGAGAATCCTGGCCGACACCGTGGGATCGAAAAAGTTCGCAGTTCCCAATTGAATCGCAGACGCTCCGGCCACGAGGAATTCCATGACGTCATCGATGGTAGAAATACCACCAATTCCCACGACGGGAACATCTACGGCACGGGCCACCTGGTAGACACAACGAAGTGCAACCGGTTTAATGGCTGGCCCACTCACCCCCCCCATCCCATTGCCTAACATGGGTCGACGGTCGCGCCAGTTGACAGCCATACCTAACAAGGTGTTAATGACCGAAATCGCGTCGGCACCTCCTGTTGCAGCTGCCTGAGCAATCGATACGATGTCGGTCACATTCGGAGTCAGCTTGGCCAACACGGGTAGATGACAGGCGCGCACGACACCTTGCACAACACGACGGCAGGCTTCCGGATCCGTCCCAAAATCAACTCCGCCAGACACATTGGGGCACGAAATATTTAATTCCAAAGCCGATACACCTTCCGCCTGATCCAATTTCTGTGCCATGCTGATGAATTCTGTTTCTGTTCGTCCAGCAATGCTCACAATAGTGGCTGCTTCAAATTCCTTCAGGTAGGGTAAATGGTGAGAAATAAAAGCGTCGATGCCGTCGTTATCCAACCCGATCGAATTTAGCATTCCTGCCGGCGTCTCAACGGTGCGCCAAGGGCTGTTGCCGCGCCGTGGCTCCTGTGTGATTGTCTTCGGTACGATCGCCCCCAAACGATTGAGATCGACAAAGGCCGACATCTCGCGTGCGTAACCAAATGTCCCGGAGGCTACGAGAATCGGGTTCTGGAGTTGAAGACGCCCTAGCTGAGTCGAAAGGTCCATACTGGTCTCGTTACGCATGTTTGCAAACGCTTCCTCGACCCTCTCTGGTGTCATATTTCCAACGCGAAACTCCGCCCATCTTCCCAGTCAATGAAAACGGGGCAGGAAGTCGGAAGCCGGGGCAGCTACCTGTGATCCTGCAAAAGAAGATGATTTGGTTACAAAACAGGAGGCCAAACCAGTACTGTAATCCTGAATCGTCCCACTTGCCAAGGGGCACCGAAGCACGTCAGCTCCAACACCAGCCATGTGTGGCGGTAAAGACGAAGCGAGATGGGGCAGGAGGCTGCGCGCAAGCAGCGACTATCGTGTAAAAACAGGAGGGGAGACTACAGAATCCCACCATGTGTTCGGAAAGGACTCATATGAGACGGCTGGTCCAACAACCAGAATCGTTCCCACTCTTCGAGAGCCATACGCAGATTTTCTGAAGTAATCACAAGTTGTCGAGCTCGACGGTTCGGATCCCCACTATAAGCTGGAATAATGCACCCGATGTTTGAGCTGACAGCAAAAGCGACCAGCACCGTGAAAACTAGACTGCGCATGGCAGGACTCCTCCTTGAGTGAAGCATTCAAGCACGTGACTTTGTATCAATCCGGTGACCCGTCAACACAACCCTCCGGTGGAATTCGCTACGACCTAACAATCCAAGCAACCGCCGGACAAACTAGTCAGGTGCAAAACACAAGTCGGCTGGGTCCGAGATGGTGCGCTGACAGTCCTGGGGGAGTGGCCTTCAATGAATCCATTCTGGGCCGCAGCTACTCGACGCCGCCCGGATTATTCCCGTAACCTTGTGGTGTACCGTAACTTCCGGGAATTTGAGGATTTGCTCCGGGCATTCCCACATCAGGCGAGCCTGCAGGACCAGCTTCGTCCGTCCGACTCCGTGAGTGCTCCTGCAACTCACGGACTTTTTCTTCCATCTCCTTGCCAGGCTTGAAGGTTACAACAAATTTGGCTTCTACATCGACACGTTCACCAGTCCGAGGATTACGAGCTTTACGTGCCGCTCGTTTTTTGACCTCAAAGACACCGAAATTTCGCAACTCAATGCGACCTAAAGTCCCTTCTTCACAGCCTTTGTCAATTTGACGCTTTGTTTCCTCCACCAACGTCTCCACAATGGCATCGAAGGTGCGTTGCACGATCTCTTTTGTCTTCAGCTGGGTCAGTCCGATTTCATCCGAAATTGTTTTGACTATCTCTTTTTTCGTCACGACTGAGCTCTCCCGAGGTGGTGATTTGAGCGAGGAAGAGGGGTACCAGAACTGGCATCGCTCATGCTCCAAGTGTAAATGGCATAAGCACTAGAGTCAAGATTATCCGGCTGGAAGCGGTCCGCAACGGACCTATTTCGACCCTCGAGGCGATCGACTAGCGAGGTCCCCCTGTTTTATGGGAAATGCTGATTAAGACCTGATTGCCAAAGAACTTAGGAAAAAGAAATTCAATCCAAAACATACTTTCAGACCGTAACTTCTTAGCTGCAAATAATTAACGACGAATCCGTTCGATTGATTCCCGAAATCTACCACTTGCAGTACCTTGCTTCTCGAATTCCCTTATCGGCTAACGAGAACGCAAACTTTGCCCCATCGTCACACACGGACCTTTTTTCTTTGCTCTTCGATGGTGGCCAGCTGGTAAATTTTTCCCCGACCACTGCCGGGGCAGGTTTCACACGTTCGCTGCCAAGAGTCTCTGTCACGCAAATTCGAATCCCAAAACGGCCATGTCCGACACTGCTGTGGCCGGGCGTCGTACACCCGGCAGTGCCGCGTATGACTGTCGAAGAAAACACAGTCCCAGTTCGAATGCGGAAGTTCCTTCAGACTCTTGCGTATGCCTACCAGTCTCACGTATTTGCTTTCAAACTCCTCCAGACTGGCGGATCCCACTTCCTCGGCGAGCGCAGCAATCTCTGCCTTGTTCACCCAGACAAAACCGGGGGCACCGGTACAGCAATTGCCACATTGCGTGCATTCGAATTTCAAACCATCTTTGTACCAAGGGAGTTTTGCCATCGGTATTATTTCTTTCACGACGGATGAACTGATATACCGCGTTGGACGCGAGCCTTGCCTCCAACGGGAATTGTCGTCCAGAAGAATCTGCAGCAAATGTTGAATGCCAGTTTGACAAACTTTCAATATTTTTAAGAAGCTGCCGAAGTCACAATTTCCTTCAGTGCATTGACGGTGGTGTCGACCTGGTCACTTGTGTTCATGACCCCCAGACTCAGCCTTATTGTACCGCCCCGGGAATCTGTCTCCAAGCACCGGTGCATCCGTGGAGCGCAATGCAAACCGGATCGGACTTGAATTTGATAGGCCGAATCCAACATCAACGCTGCCTCTTGTGGATCGACACCAGGCAGCGAAATACTCACCACGGGGACTCGATGCTCCGAGCCAACAGGTCCGAAAATCTGAATGCCGGGAATACCCCTTAAACCGGACAAGAGTCTGGCCGTAAGTTCGCACAATTGGACCTGTATTTCCTGAAGTCCCCGCTGGCTCAGAAATTCCACTGCTGCTCCCCAACCAGCAATGGCCGGAACGTTAAGATTTCCGACTTCGTATTTCTCCGGAAGCGAATCGGGCTGCAACTCGGAATGACTGTCGGTTCCCGTGCCCCCCTGTTTGGAAGGTGCCAATTGCGTTTCGATTCCCGGACCCACATAGAGCAATCCGGTCCCCAGTGGTCCGAGCAACCCTTTGTGTCCAGAGCCAGCCAAGAGGTCGACCTGCAATTGTTTCACGTCAACTGGCTGATGGCCCAGGGTCTGAGCTGCATCCAGTAGAAAAACAATACCGTGCTCCCGAGCCAGTTGTCCTACAGCCTCGGCAGGTTGAATTGCACCGGTTACATTCGATGCGTGCGTCAGGGCGATCAGACGAGTTCGATCCTGAATTGCAGCCCGCACTTCATCCGGACTCACAATACCGTGCTGACCACAACCCACGTAACTCACGGTGACATCGTTGGTCGCAGCCTGATAAGCGAGTGGGCGCAAAATGGAATTATGTTCCGCCTGGGACGTAATCACATGGTCACCGGGCCCCAGGAGCCCGTGGATCGCCAGGTTCAAAGCATCCGAACCATTGCTGGTAAAGATAATTTGCCTGGAATGGTCAGCGCCCAACAAACGCGAGAGAGACCGGCGAGTTGCAGACACCAATCGTTCCACTTCGTTGGCTTCGGTATAAGAACTCCGGCCGGCAGGTGCCCCCAGGTCCCGCATACAACGCTGAACTGCTTCGTACACCGAGTCCGGTTTAGGCCAGCTCGTAGCCGCATGATCGAGATAAATTCGGTTGGAAGCCATGACGAATGAGTTGGCGAGAATGGCCGCAGAAAACACACGAAAAGCGGTAGCCTGGCGAATCACGTGGGTGGCATCGTGGAAACTGCGAACGACTTACGAATTAAAAAACGACCAAGGGATGCAAGAGCGAACGCCGGACTTAAACAACCAGCAAAATACTGGGACAGATCTGTAATCTTGTTACCCGTGTTCACTCCCGATTCCACACCTTTTATTCCTTCCTGCCGAGGGCTTTGATACAACCCGATGGTGACTGCAACGCCCTACGCACCAACAATCACTCAATCACTCCGGCAACTGGGACACAAGTTTCAGGAGACCATCAAGAAGCATGGTTCCATTCAATTCTAACCACCGATTTGGTACATGGCCCGGGCAGGCTTTTGGAAGTCGTCTGAATCGATTCCGTGCCCCGGTTTCTTGGCTTGGACACAATCCCGTATCAATTTTTCCAGATCCTGATCGTTTCCTTCCGAACGAAGGAGGGTGCGAGCGTCCCATTCAACCGTCGAAAACAGACAGTTCCGGATCTGCCCTTCCGCAGTCAGACGCAAACGGTTGCAGGTACTGCAAAACGGCTCCGTCACTGAATTGATGAAGCCGATGCGTCCCCGACCATCCTCGAAGCCATAATCCACCGCGGGCTGACTGCGGTCGCGGGAATCAAGGGGAACCAGGCGACAGAAGGCACGTTCCAATATTTCCCGAATATCGGATCCCGAAATGACCTGATTCATTTCCCAGTTATCTTCCGCGTCCAAAGGCATGAATTCAATGAAACGCAGTTCCAAGTCCTGTTGTCTTGCAAAATTCCCCAAAGGAACAATATCCCCCTCGCTGACACCGCGAATCGCCAGGGCGTTGAGTCGTAATTTTTCAAACCCAACTTTTTGGGCTGTAGAAATTCCTTCGAGCACACGTTCCAAACCATCTCGTCTCGATATTTTCCGAAAGGTGTCGGCGTCGAGCGTGTCCAAACTGATATTCAAGCGTTGGAGCCCTGCATCCTTCAGTGCTTGTGCGGATTCCGACAACAGCATCCCGTTCGTGGTCAGCGCAATATCTTCGATTCCCGGAACCTCCCGTAGCATGCCGATCAAATCAGGAAGGTCCGAGCGAACGAGCGGCTCACCCCCGGTGATCCTCAATTTGTTGATCCCCAGGCGGGCCGCGACGCGGACAAAACGCAAGATTTCCTCGTAGGACAAAATCTCGTCACGAGGCATGAACTGCACGCTTTCGGGCATACAGTAAAAACAACGGATATTGCACCGGTCCGTAACACTCAGTCTCAGACTGGTGTGGACACGCTCCAAGCGGTCGACCAAGGGAGAAAATATTGCCATGCTTTGCACCGTCGCCGCAATTCCTTGCGCGTGTACCAGAATAAAAGTTATTACTTGACCTGAACGATTAGCAAATCACCCCGGCTAATCTCCGATACTTGCTTCATATCAAACCATTCTTACCACGCCGCCACGCGGCTCTGATTTCCTTCATCTCCTCCCTGCCGTTTGCCTTCTGCCTCCGTTTTCCAACCCTCATTGCGACATTCCCGGATGCACCCATTCGCTTGTTCCATCATGCCAGTTTTCTTTTTTCCAGATAGGTACCGCTTCTTTAATCGTATCGATCAGCCACTTACCCGCGGCAAATGCGGCTTCACGATGCGGAGCGCTCACGGCGACCGCAACACTGGCTTCTCCCAAATCCACATCCCCCAGGCGATGCACGATGACACAATGGACCAGTGACCATTTCTGACAGGCCTCTGCCTGCAACTGTTCCAGTTTTTGTTGGGCCATGTCCCGATAACACTCGTACTCCAGTGACGCGGTGCGTCGACCGTGCGTGTATTCTCGCGTGGTACCCAGGAACAGTACAACCGCCCCGGCACGGGTGGATTGAACTTCCCTGAGCAAACACGCTGAATCGATGGGCTCGTGAGTTAATCGGGGCATTGGTAACCAGGCAGCCGGTAGCAGTAACGGACTTTTATTGTCCGCTGTATTTTACCCACCACTGACCGGAGGGATACAGGCAATTTCGGAATCTGGTGACAAGCGGGTGTCATCGTCAGCATAATCGTGATTCACCGCAAACTTCACGTGTTCGATCGTCTCTTGCAGGGCCGGAAGGCTCTGAACAAGTGCGGTTCGCAGATCTGCCACGGTCGCCCCGGCCTCCAAACTGACCACGACCAGGTCTTTCCCGGCAATCTCTTTTGCCCCCGCAAACAATTTCACTTCAAAATTCACGTTACGATCAACTCCTCTCCCCGCTTATTCAGTAAGTCGCTGATTTCGGGCATCAAGCCGTAGGATAACGCCAGCAATTTCAGTGGATGAATCGTTGGCTTGGTGGTTCCCTGCTCCATCTGAATCTTACAACTGCTACATTCCGTTGTGCCCAGTTGCACACCGGGAGCACGCAGGGCGGAAATCAGGCCCCAACCAACCCGCAAACTTGATCGATAGTTTTCACGTCGAAATCCGAACGTGCCCGCCATTCCGGAACAACCTTTTTCAATGATCTGCACGTTGAGACTGGGAATCAGGCCCAAAAGATTGGAACCCGGGGAGCCCGTTCCGAGGGCTTTCAAATGACAGGGCATGTGATAGCCCACCGAAGTGTTTACTGGATTCAAGTCCAAACGCAGGCTACCACTCTGGTGCAGGTTCCAGAGAAAACCGCAAGCCTCGTGAGAATTCTCGGCCACCAACCGAGAGTCATCATCATTGATCAGGTTGAGATATTCGTGAGTCAGACAAAGTGCAGCGGCCGGTTCGGTCGCAACGATCTGGTATCCCTGGCGTGCTGCCTCAGCGAGGAGTTTGATATTATGGCGTGCCACTTCCTTGGCCTTATCCAAAGCTCCCATCGAAATCATCGACATACCCGACTGACGTTGATCCGGATGTACATAGACCGTTACGCCGTTGTGCTGCAAAATGTCGACAAACGCTTCAGCGAGTTGCGAGTCATACCAATTCGCATACACGTCAACAAAATACAACACCTTGGCACCGGAACGGCGGGTGGAACGGGTGAGTTTCCGGCGAGCAGCCTGTCGTAGAAAGACTCTCTTAGAAAAACGTGGAAGTTTGCGTCCCTGGGCCAAACCAAATATCTTTTCCATCAGCCAACGCATTTGACGGTTGGCAAATGCCCAGTTCGCCACGGGTCGAATCATGCTTCCCAAGGTGGAAAATGACTCAAGGCGGGTGAAAAATGCATCCGAGGGTCGTAAACCGTTGGTGGCAACGTATTGCACCTTGCACTCGATCATCAGTTTGGGAATGTCGACACTTGCCGGGCACTCCAGTCGGCATTGGTGGCAATTGAAACAAAGATCTGCAATACGTTTCAACTCGTCTCCCTGAAATTCGGCCCGGTCCAGATTCCCGGTCGAAATCGCCCGCATCAGGTTCGCCTTTGCCCGTGGAGAAGCCTCTTCTCGCGGTGCGAAGCGGAATATTGGGCACATACGAGTATGCGCAGATTGGGTCCGACAGGTTCCGCAGCCGTTGCATGATCGAGCCGTATGTGCAAGTTCCTCGTCACTCCACGTCAGTTGGAGAGCAACCGGCGTCAACGTCACATCATCGCTCCTTCCGGGTTGACTTCCACCTGCCGACACCCCGGTAGCGACCGGATCAAGGGACTTGGTGACAGGCCGCAAATCACTCGTCAACAAATGGGGATCATTCCCCACAATTTTTCCCGGGTTGAACACGCCGAGTGGATCGAAAAGTTGTTTCACATCTCGAAATGTTCGATAAAGCGGTCCGTACTGCTGCGCGATAAATGAACTCCGGCTTAACCCGTCGCCATGCTCGCCACTGATTGTTCCCCCCGTTTTCCAGACCTCCTCGTAGAAGTCCGAAGCCAACGCATGTAGCCGCCGGGTATGGTTGGGATTGGCCAAGTCAAGAAAAGGCCGAACGTGCAGCTGACCATGCCCGGCGTGGGCGAAAAGCGAGGCCGTCACCTGGTGCTTCTTAAGAACATTCTGCAACTTCACGAGAAAATCGGGAAGCATTTCTGGTGGTACCGCGGCATCCTCGATAAATGGCAGGGGCCGGCTGGTTCCGGTCAAACGATAGAGTGTGGGAACCACCTGGCGGGCTAACTGCCAGTAGAGATCGTATTCTAAAGCATCCGACGCAATCCGGGCCCCAAATGCCATTTTTCGCCGTCGGCGAAATCGGTCCACAATGTGGTCCAGTTGATCATGGACCTCACCGGGATCGTCACCCTGTGTTTCGACCAACAACACTGCTTCGGTTCCCTCTGGAATCAGCAAGTCGAAGTGGACGTTTCTCTCGCGTGCCAGTGTAAGCAACCGGCGATCCATCAGATCACACGCCGTAGCTCCCATCCCCGGCGTTTCGACTCCCGCACGGGCAGCAGCATCCAGACGGTCAAAGAGCAGCAGGGCAACGGCGCGGTGAGCCGATAACGGTTGCGTTCTGACGGTTGCTTCGAGCGTGATCGCCAAGGTCCCCTCGGATCCGACCAATAACCGCGGGAAATGAAGTTGCCCGTCTTCCAGAACTCCTTCCAACTGGTATCCACACCGATTGACACAGGTCCGGGGAGTGCGAGCAACAATATGGTCAGCATCCCGTGAAAGGATTCGAGAAAGTCCATTCGCAATTTCCCGCACGCGTGGCGCAGCTTCGGTCTGCCCGGGTTCGGTGAGAGGCTGGCGCGCCAACTCGGCTCGCGTTCCATCAGGCAGAACGACGTTCATACTGACCACGTGTTCGCGGGCCGAACCGTACTTCAGCCAATGGCTTCCCGCTGCGTCAATTGCCAACACGCTGCCCATCGTGGTCACGTCTCCGGTCGCCGGATCAGGCCCGAAAACCCGGCCGTAGGGTTCCAATTGGCTGTTGAGCTGGGCCAATGTCAAACCGGGTTGCACGCGCGCCGTGTCCTGATCGACCGACACCAGACGTCGCATGTACTGAGAAAAGTCGACGATTAAACCGCGTCCCAGCGACTCGCCCGCTAATCCGGAACCCGCTCCACGCGCATGAACCGGTATCTGATTTTCGGCCGCGTACTGAACGCAGGCAATCACATCCCTGGCATGACGGGGCCGAACGACGCCGAGGGGCTTGACCTCGTAGATGCTTGCATCACTGGCGTAGATTTGGACGAACAGGTCGTCACAACGAACTTCGCCCTCAAGCAAACCCTTCAGATCGGCTTCGATCGTTTCCTGATTCTGATTCATCCGGCTGTTCTTTCAAACGTGCTCGTTGCTGCCGATGTCGCTCATGAACTTCTAGATTAAATTCGACGTGGTCCGACTCCTGCGTGCCACGGTATTCCGCGTGACAACGGTAGCATGTGAGCACATTGCTCACGAACGCGTACAAGATGACATCCACCAATGCCGCGGCAAATAACACGAAAAATGTCAACAGGACTTGGTGGTAATACCAAGTGACACAACTCGCCGTGAACCCTGCGACAACGATCGCCAGTCCCAAACGTTGTGGAAAATCCTTACGTAAATACAGTTCCTGACTGGGACAAACTACACACCGTAACACCCGGTCATCCTTGATCGCACCGGTGGGTATTGCCCATTCGGCCCCGCAATGGGAACAGCCCAACTTGGTATCTTGAGCGCTCAGTGACTGGAGATCCGTCTGTTCACATTGGGGACAGGCAAACCGTATCTGAGTAACCATGGCGGAATGACGTGTTTTTAGAACCACATTTGAGCCGGCGGTCAACGGTTCGTGTCCTTCGCGTCGAAAAGCAATTTCTGGGCAACCATCACATCAGCTCTTAACCCGGTTTAACACCACGGAGTCATACGTTAGTTTTGTCCCCAACCTACCCTCCCAAGGGCCGGTGTTCCGAGTAACACGGCCTGGTGTGCCATCCAGAACCAAAATCCCTCAAACACAGACACGCGAGGCACTCCTGTTATCATACGGGATAAGGCAGGTTGGCTGACAGTAGCTGCGAAGTCAGTTCGCCCAGAAAAGTCATAATGACACCCACGTAGAGAATCCCCGTGGCGCTCTGCGTGTTGGGAATCTTCAACGTCTCCCAAGTCATCCAAGCCAGGACCGCCAAACCCACCAGCCCCGACAACCACCGTAAGGCCAACAAGGCAAGGGTGGTAGAATCCGCCCCGAAATTCGCACTTTCGGAAAATCTTAACATCATTCCAATTCCACAGATCAGACTGCGAGCCATCACCGCCACCAAGAGCAGCCGAACTAACCTGCGCAAAGGAACCAGGTCCATCGTGGGGGTGTTCAGATACCAATGTCCTAACAGCATTGCCGCCAGTGTCACGCCGATCAGAAGCCCGCTGGAACCCAGGTCGGCAATTTCAAGAAAAGAATCCAAGAAGGTCGCGGCGGCTGACAAATCTGCAGCTTGGATCGCCCCCAACAGGGAAACCACACTGATCAAACCAAGCGCAACGCTACCCGCCCTCGGCTTTTCGTAAAGCCAGAGGACAGAACCTACGTAACTCATGGCCGCGACGATGCCTGCCAGCCAGGCTTCTTCTCGAGATGAATGAGACCAGGCCGCCAGAGTGGCAAGTACGTTGAGTCCCATTAGAACGTAAAGGTGGACTCGATAAAAACCGCTCGTCACGAAGCGGGCCGGGGTGACCCACATCGCCAGCGCCAATCCGAACGAGAGACGAAAAATGAACTGTATCAGGATCGTCACTCAGCCTACCGCCGGTCACCATAAATGAGTTGCATGATCTCAGAACGTGATGACAGATTCGAGCGAAAAATCCCCTTCATTGCCGAGGTGACACAGAGGCTACCCGGCTTTCGTACTCCACGAATCGTCATGCAGGAATGAGTGGCTTCCACGACAACAGCCACGCCCTTGGCATTCAACTGTTCCAGAAGTAAATCCGCAATTTCCTCCGTCATCCGTTCCTGGACTTGTGGCCGGTGAGAAACCACTTCCACCACGCGTGCCAACTTGCTCAAACCCGCAACTCGCCCGTCGGGCATGTAACCAATATGGGCTTTTCCCATGAAAGGAAGCAAATGATGTTCACACATGCTGTGGAAGCTGATGTCACGGACCAGGACTACCTCGTCATACTTTTCCGTGAAGAATTTCTGGAGGTGATTCCGTGGGTCCTGATGTAATCCGGAAAACAATTCCGCATACATCCGAGCCACGCGTTGAGGTGTTTCCAGCAGACCTTCACGGTCCGGGTCTTCACCTACGGCGGCCAAAATTTCCCGCACCGCGCGTTCGATACGGGCCAAATCGACACCTGCCGACCCTGTCGTGACATCCGACGGGGCTGGTCCACCGACCGTTTCGTCCGTAGTCGCTGCCTGCTGCGTAGATGGAGAATCCGTTGAATGTGTCACTGTTGTTACCCGTCAAAATTCCGCCGCAGGATTTCCCACTTCCGGCGAAACCCTATTTCGCCGGACTTACACAACCCCAACCGGTCCAGCCAGATGGAGTAAAAGCCAACTTGATCGGCCAAGACTTCACACGGACCAGCTTCGCGACAACCTGGCCCGCAACCCAAAACGCGCCCATGCGGGTCGCAGACGGTGACGGAAAAGGTGTCATCCCGTGCCCCGGCAGACCTTCATCCTAGGAATCTCCAGTGGCACGGTCAAGATGCGAGCATCTTCCGCACGCTGCATTCCAGCAAGTGAAACTCGTCCCATACCTGTCGAACCACAGGATCATCTGAAACGGGGCGATGGATTTGCGTGTAGTCCGGCATGATCTCCTGCCCACGTCTTTCATCCCGTTCGCGGGAACGTTCCACACCTTCGGCAATTTCCTTCGCCAAGTGGACGAGTCGTTCGAGCAACACTGGTATTCCACAGACCAGTTGCCTTTCAACCAGGACCTGTCGCTGATGTTCCCAACTTCCCTCATCCGAAACAAGCTGCAGCAGTGCCACTGCCTCCGGAGCCTCAGCAGGCAGTGACCGTTCCAGCAACTGCAATCTCAGTCCCTCCAGGGCGTAGTAGTCAATCCAGTTTCCATACGTACTGATCGCCCCCAGGCGAGACTTTTCCGTTAAAACATTGCCCCCCAACCCGGGCAAGTCCCCTGCCGTGTAGCTGGCTTGTCCCCCGGCAACGGTCAAACGTTGCAGAGCGTCCCGCATCGCATCAACAATGTCCGGACGTAAAATGGCGGGATTGATTCGTGCGCGAATGGTTCTGTCTCGTTCTCGAAATTTCTTTTCAGACCGTTTCAAAGCGTACGCATTGTGTTGCAAGACCCAGCCAGGCAGAATCTCGTTCCCTGGCAATACTCGTTGGCCTGAAAACTCGGCATCCTCACTGGAGTCAGACAATTTGATGAGCGAGAAAGGAAAGGAGATTTTTTGTGGCGGACAGACAACGCCCGCGGCAAAAATTGAATAAGGACTGCCTGAACAATCAAACGGAAACTTGATCATCGTCCCCAACCCGAAAAACACACCTTCACCTCCGCGAAACTCTTGATCAGGTGCACGCCCCGTGTGATTCGAACCGATTTTTGCACCGTGACCTATGTTTCCTTTCCCCGCCGGCCAGGAGGCAGCAATCAACAAGGCCTGATGGTGAAAACCCACGAAGGGACCAACTAAGGACGCCGTAATTTCTCCCTGTTCGACCTCGGTGTTGGGACCGATCAGCGAACCGGAAACCTTGGCTTGCCGCTGCACCTTGGCAGATTCACACAACAACGAGTTGTCCACCAAGGCGCCCGAATCAAGACGCACACTCCATTGTGCGACACTGTCACGGAGACAAACACCGTCGCCCACGTAGATCGCCTGCTCCTCCGTGGAAACGACTGCCGAGCGTGCAACGCAGGTGGCATTATGGATGACGGCACCGGGCCCCACCAAGGAACTCACCAGGCGTCGAGTATTCATTACGATAACGCCCGGTCCGATCACGGTACGTGAGCTTTGAATTTTCGTTACATAATCGTCTATCAGGCGATCGTAGTCCTCTCTCAGGTGGGCGTCCGCCAACGAATACGACAGTCGCTCTGCCAACTCAACCGTCAACTCCGCGAATTTGCGCACGTCACGTTCGCCGGTTTCGACCCCTAAATGCAGGCTGTCACCACACCCGAATGTCGCCGGTTCGTCACAACTGATAGTCGAACACTGAACCAGAGAGGCCCGTGATTCGACCCAGGCACGATTCACCAGTCCCACTCGATGAACCAGGACTTCATCTCCCAGGTCAACGTCGCAGAAGGTGGAACTGTAAAGTCCCGTGGGAAGGCGAACGTTGTCCGGTAACTCGCGTTGCCTGCCACTGTAACTACCGAGAACTACAACACCCTGAAAGCGATTATCCCAAATAAAATCAGGTTTAAATCTGTCGCCAACCTGCACTAGGGACCAATTTCCACAGCGATTCCCTTGTTGTTTCAATTGAACGATCTCAGCGTTCTGCAAGGGGCGGAATCCGGGACGTTCAGGGACAGACAAACGATGGCGCAGCGAAGTCGCAGCGTCAATCAACGGCGAGTCGCTCATGGCAGCGAGAACGTCTTCAATGATGCCCGTCATCCGTTTTCCTCTTCCGTGGCCTGACACGGAAATGATTCGCCTAGTTCCTGCCCTCGAACTCTGCCGGTCGACTCCACCGGTGCTCTTTCAATCATCCTTTACAAAAGAGAAGCCCAACCATTGCTTGCAATCGCTGACCGTGACCACACAGAGCGGACTCCTTCGAAGTCTGACGTCACGCCCCATAGACGTTTCACCGGCCATTCAGGCGTAGCCCTTCCTGTCTCCATTGTTCCTTGGTGAAATTTTTTGTCCCATCATTCCAGAAAACCGACAAATTGCTTCCACCTCAGTTGAGACTGAAACCGGGAGGAAACGTGCCACGAGAGAAGATACTTGCCTGTGACGCCGGATCCTTCAACACGTTCAAAAGCGTCTGAGCACGCACGTCGACACTTGTCTCGGAAAGCAAGTCCTGCTTCGCTCCCGCATCGAGTTGGGCCAGATGCGATACCACATCTGTGAGCATTCCCAACGGTGCGGCACAATCCAGAAGTTCGTCCAGTTGCTGATGAACTTCCGGCAGTTGGGGAACATATGATCGCACACAACTCAACAGTTGTTCGCGAATCTTTTGCCGCCGACTTGCACCTCCTGCCTCGTAATGATCTTCAAGAAGTTCTCCTCGTGCTTCCCGGTACGAGGCCGTCGGCTCCAACTCTTCGAGGATCTGGATGCGTTGCACACCCGCCAGCAAGAGGTTGTAACGCCCCCCCTCAAGCTGAACGTGCGAGAGAACCTTTCCCAGGCAGCCTACCGGCGCAACCGGCGGTCGACCCTCGTACTCAGGCTCCCAACCCGGCAGCAATTGAACCATTGTAAACAGATGGTCACTCTCCAAGACGTCTTCCACCATGTCTCGATAGCGTTGCTCAAAAATGTGAAACGGCTGCACTACGTGCGGAAACATCACGTGATTGGGCAGTGGAAAGAGGCGTGTAACCCCTGAGAACTCTGCCGGTGAAAACGAAATGTCGTCGGAGGAATTCATGCGAGAGTCCTTCTGTCTATCGGTTGACCTCCAGCACCTGCAAGGCCCGCCTTTATAAGGATAGCTTATAAAGACTCAGCGGGGGCCTCACCCGGGGAACATCCCAGGTGGATTTCCGGAATCGTTTCCGCATCGATTTCGACCTGCGAAAGATCCGCGTCTGCATCTAGAATCAATCGGCAACAGGCTTCCAACTGCTCCAGAAATCTGTCCAAATCCACGCCCAGGTAGAGTGGGCGATATTGTTCCAAGTAGCGCTCACGGCAACTGTAGTACAGTTTACGGGCACCATGCAGATTGCCGTTGCCAAAATGGTGCAGGCACACGGCAGCCTGAATCAACCCCTGATAAAACTTACGAGAGGGCCCCTGGCTGTCTGACCAGAGTTCTTCCCAAATCTCGTGCGCCTCAAAAAACTCGCAGTCATTGAAATATTCAATACCCTGCAGATATCTGGAATCGTAGTCTTCTGTAGCCATCAGTGAACAAGTCTTTTCCTGGGAAATTAAAAATTCTCTCTGCCGTTAAATTCTATTCCCAAGATACCGCAAATGAAAGGTTGGCAGTATCGCACTGGTCTTCCGACACTTGACACTTGGCAACAGCTACTGAGAATAGCAAATCGGGACTGACAATCTGGTATTTCATAGAATTCCCACGCGTAACGTACCTGGATGGTGACCAAGGCCGCAAAACGACATGTCTCCAGGGTCCTACGGACCCTCCAGCGGGACTATTCCGACGCTGAATGTGCACTGCACTACGAAACACCGGTCCAGTTGCTCGTGGCCACCATCCTTTCGGCCCAATGCACTGACAAACGGGTTAATTTGGTGACCAAGGTCCTCTTCCGCAAGTACCCCACGGCTGTCCACCTTGCCCGTGTGCCGTTGAGCCGTTTGGAAAAAGACATCCAAAGTACGGGTTTCTTTCGCAACAAGGCAAAGAACATTAAAGCCTGTTGTCAGAAACTGATTGAAGAGTACGATGGTCAAGTTCCAAAGGACCTGGAGGAGTTAGTCCAACTGCCTGGTGTCGGCCGCAAAACAGCAAATGTCGTTTTGGGCACCGGTTTCGGATTACCAACAGGTGTGGTCGTCGACACCCACGTGGGGCGATTGAGCAGGCGACTGGGTTTAACCGACCAGAAAGACGCGGTGAAGTGCGAATACGAACTGATGGGACAACTTCCCAGAAAAGAATGGATTAATTTTTCTCATCGAATGATACACCACGGACGTCAAGTATGTCTGGCACGCAAGCCAAAATGTGATACGTGTGGAATGAATAAATTTTGTCCACGCTTTGGAGTTGACTAAGGGCGAGACCATGAGAACCAGTTCGGTTGCAGACACCCTGCTTGACCGCTGCAACCTGGCAGTTCCCGAGTCTCTTGTTTCTGACTTTCATTTCCCTGCCGAGTTACAAGATGATCTTATCAGGTGACGAAATCCGGTCTCAGCTGGATTCCAACATTCACATCAATCCGTTTGATGAAAACAACCTTAATCCCAACAGCTACAACCTGACGTTGCACGACGAGCTCCTGACCTACGAAGAGGTTGTGCTGGATATGCGACTCCCGAATCGTGTCCGCCGGATAACGATTCCCGCCGAGGGACTTGTCCTGGGACCCAACCAGCTTTACCTGGGAAGAACCATTGAGCACACGACCACCCATAATCTGGTACCCATGATCGAAGGGCGTTCTTCCGTCGGACGCCTGGGACTTTTCGTTCATGTGACCGCCGGCTTTGGCGATGTCGGGTTCCGCGGCTTCTGGACCGTCGAAATGTTTGCCGTACAACCGGTCAGAATCTATCCCGGCATCCCCATTTGCCAAATTTTCTATCACGAAATCAAGGGTAACATCACGGAGTACCAGAGCGAAAAGTATCAGAACAATCACGACATCCAGCCCAGTCTCCTCTACAAGGAACTCAATCCGAACGGCGAGGAAAATCCTCAGCTGACACTCGATTTTGGTTTTGAGAAGTAGCCTGACAGGCAGGGAACAGCAATGATCGAGTCGGGGTTTCGACACGGTCGAGAGAGCCCTGTAAATGCCTCCCAAACCCCAGGCAACCGGTCGACACCGCTGCTCCCGGTGACTCGCCGGCGGAACGATAATCACAACCCATACGGGTTGAATTGAAGTCACGAGCAGGCCCTTGCGCCGCGGTGGCTCTCGCAAAGCGGCAGACACGAACCGCTTCATTCTGTAGAATCTCGCTGGGGCAAGTCGTCGGCCTGGCGACCAACCGTTGCCTGCCCAACCGTTGCCTGCCCAATGGTTGGCTTCCGGATGAACGCCTTGCCCGTGATGATTTTACTGTTGCTCCCAAAGGATTCGAGATGACAGAGAAAAGAACCGGATGCGATCCGTTTGGTGCCCGTGACACGTTTAACACCAGTTTTGGTCAGGTGGGTATCTTCCGGCTATCAGCCCTTGAAGATTCCGGGCTAGGCACGATTTCAGCCTTACCCTATTCCCTCAGAATACTACTGGAAGCAGTACTGCGAAACTGCGACGGTGACGTGGTCACCGAAGACGATGTGCGTTGCCTGGCTGACTGGCAGGCGGAATCTCCTGCCAAAACTGAAATACCGTTCAAACCTTCACGAGTTGTTCTGCAGGACTTCACGGGTGTACCCGCAGTGGTCGATCTGGCGGCCATGCGCAGCGCCATTCACCGGCTTGGTGGTGATCCTAAAAAGGTCAATCCATTGATTCCCGTCGACCTGGTCATTGATCACTCGGTTCAGGTGGACCGCTTCGGGTCCCCGGACGCACTGCAAATGAACGTGGAGCTCGAGTTCTCACGCAACAAAGAACGCTATGAATTCCTTCGTTGGGGCCAGCAGTCCTTCGATAACTTCCGGGCGATACCTCCCAACGTGGGTATTGTTCACCAGGTCAATCTCGAGTTCCTGGCTAAATGCGTATTTCTGCGAGAAGATGCGCGGGGACTGGTCGCCGTACCCGATACGCTGGTGGGTACTGACAGTCACACCACGATGATCAACGGCCTGGGAGTTGTCGGATGGGGAGTGGGCGGCATCGAGGCCGAAGCCGTAATGCTGGGCCAACCCTTGTTCATGCTGATGCCTGAAGTCGTGGGATTTGAACTTACCGGACGTCTGTCGCCCGGAGCCACTGCGACGGATCTTGTGCTGACGGTTACACAGATACTTCGCGAGCAGGGCGTGGTGGGAAAGTTCGTCGAATTCTTCGGGTCGGGAATTTCAGAAATGAAATTGGCTGATCGAGCGACCATTGCCAACATGGCTCCCGAGTACGGTGCCACCATGGGATTTTTTCCGGTCGACGACGAAACGCTCAGGTATTTGCAGCGAACCGGCAGGTCCCCCGACGAAATCGAACTGGTCGAACGATACACCAAAGAACAGGGAATCTTCCGAACTGACAGGGCCGACGTTCCTCGTTACACGCGAACGGCGTCCTTGGATCTGACCACCGTGGAACCCTCCTTAGCAGGTCCCAAGCGGCCACAGGACCGGATTGCCCTGTCGGGCATGAAAAGCAGCTTTCAGGAGGCACTTCGTGCGCCGGTGAGCGAACGGGGCTTCTCCCTGGACCAGCAACAACTAAAGCAAACCTCTGTTATCCAAAACGGTTATTCGGCCGAAATCGGGCATGGAGCTGTTGTCATTGCAGCGATCACGAGTTGTACCAATACCAGCAATCCTTCCGTGATGCTGGCGGCCGGAATCCTGGCCAAAAAGGCGAATGAACGGGGACTGCGAGTAAAACCCTATGTCAAAACCAGCCTGGCACCCGGTTCACGCGTGGTCAGTGACTATCTCGATAAAGCCGGACTCAGCAAGGAACTGGAACAACTAGGGTTCCACACCGTGGGCTACGGCTGCACCACCTGCATCGGCAACAGCGGTCCGCTTCCACCTCCTGTCGCCAAAGCGGTCCAGGGAGGAAACCTGGTCGCTGCCGCAGTCCTCAGTGGCAATCGCAACTTTGAAGGCCGCATCAACCCCCTGGTGCAGGCCAATTACCTGGCCAGTCCACCTTTGGTGGTCGCTTATGCTCTGGCCGGAACGACGAACATCGACCTGACCCGGCAACCCATCGGTCAGGACACGGCCGGAGAGGACGTCTACTTGCGCGACATCTGGCCAAGCCAGGAAGAGGTCACACAAGCCGAAGACGAGGCATTACAACCCGAATTGTTTGCGGCGCGCTATGGCGGCGTGTTCGAATCCAACAAAACGTGGAATGAAATCAAAATTACCGAAGGCGAACTCTTTGCCTGGAACCCGTCCAGTACCTACATCCAGGAACCGCCGTTCATGGTTGACCTGCAGCGCGAGCCCGAGTCTATTCAGCCGGTTCACGGCGCCAGGGTCCTCTGCCTGCTGGGAGACTCCGTCACGACTGATCATATCTCACCGGCTGGCGCCATTGCACAAGACAGCCCGGCAGGACGTTATCTGCTGGAACAGGGTGTGACTCCGGAAGATTTCAACAGTTATGGATCGCGACGCGGAAATGATCAGGTGATGCATCGTGGAACATTTGCCAACATTCGCATTCGAAACCAGCTGGCACCCGGTACGGAGGGTGGCTGGACCCGGCACCTTCCGGATGGAGAGCAATTGACCATTTACGATGCCTCGGAAAAGTACCAGGAGGAAGGCGTTCCACTGGTCGTTTTGGCGGGAAAGGAATACGGTACGGGGAGTAGCCGTGACTGGGCGGCGAAAGGTTCCCAGCTACTTGGCGTGAAAGCGGTGATCGCTGCCAGTTTTGAGAGAATCCACCGCAGCAACCTGGTTGGCATGGGAGTCCTGCCCTTGGAATTCCCTGACGGACAGACATGGCAATCCCTGGGACTTTGCGGTGAAGAAACGTTCGACATCGATGTGGACGACAGCCTGACGCCACGCAGCAGCACCACTGTCAGGGCCACCGGTCCGGACGGTTCCATCGTGGAATTTCAAGCCCAGATTCGAATCGACACACCGGTTGAACTGGACTACTACCGAAACGGTGGCATTCTGCAAACGGTTCTCAGAATGCTCTTGAAGGAATAACCGGCGAACGGACGACCTGGCCTCGGAAATGACGATCGAGGAGTCCGTCCGCTTCAGAAGCGTTTTCGGTCGACAACCGCCAAAACAGTCGTCACCCGGGTCCGCTATCAGCCGTTGCGAACAAGCCCACCGCCTCCCACTGGTTCTGAAAATGCTGCAAGGACTCGGCGGGATCCAAATTAAAAACAGCGCGCCCCTGGGTCTGCCAGCGGTTCGCTTCAAAGTAAAAGACGGCCGTACCGGCACGCAGGTTCCCTACCGCCTCAACCTCTTCCATCTCGCCTCCTGCAACCGCCTCGAAGCTGATCGTAATACTCACCAGGGCAATCAATTGGCCCGACTCCAGGTTGCTGGCAAACAACACTTCCTCTGCGAACTCCACTTCCTTCCAGACCAGTCCCCGCGGCCGGCCGCTGTTGGCGGCCTGCTTAATAAACTGCGACTCCGCTTCTTGACGCTGCACCGGAAACTCTCGCTGTGCTTTTTCGACAAGGGCGTGCCTCTGTGCTGCTCGCCAGCGGCGCCCAACATGGACAATCACCACCAATAAGCCGCACAGCGCTACCACCACACCAATCACGAACATTAGCATAAAAGAACCTCGTACGAATGTTTTCGTTGATTCTAGCGGGCCTCTGCCAACCGGCAAGCGACCGTTGACAAGATGAGGTGCACCCTATCCACCTCGGACGAGCCACCGGATTACTTTGCCGGGGTGTTTGCGAATCGCCTGGAGAATGTTAAACCTGTGCCTGCCCATGAATTCCGTTGTGCTGTCTGGAGACTTGCTAACCAAATCCAGAAAATCTATATCTACAGCGCCGAAGATTTCTCCCACCTCGACAGTAACAGGTCCCTGTTCACAACCCAGCCAGGAACATTGACATGAAGATCGCTATCCTACACGGCCCACGGGACTTGCGGATCGAAGACCAGTCGCTCGACACCGAAAATCTTCAACCGGAGGAAGTTTGGGTGGAAACACAACTTTCCGCCTTGAAAATCGGCACCGATCGCGGCAACTACGAGGGGGCCGAACAAGTACCTGGCGCGCCGGGCTACCCTCGCTGGGTCGGTGACAGCAATTTTGGCATTGTGCGTGGCGTCGGGAATCGCGTCACACGTTTCCAAGTCGGCGACCGGGTGGTGGCCAGCCTTCCACACCAATCCGATTACATCGCCAACGAGTCGGGCCCCCTGGTCCGCGTGCCCCCCGGTGTGGATCCCGAGGACGCCGTTTACGCGTTCCTCTATTCGTTGAGTTCCCTCTGCTATCGCAAGGCCCACTATCAGGTTGGCGAAAACGTGGCCGTCGTGGGACTGGGTGTGTTGGGTTTGGGAGCCGTTGCCCTGGGACCCTGTTTTGGTGCGCGGGTCGTGGCGTTGGGAAACAGCCCGGTCCGGCTAAAAATGGCCGAAACCATGGGCGCCCACGCGGCCTTCCTGTCAGACGACCCGCAACTCGTCCACAAGCTGGACGAGTTCACAGGCGGGGCCGGCATCGACCTGGTAATTCAAACCGCCAACCCGTGGCCCGCAATGCAAACCGCCATGCAGGTAGTACGCAACAACGGACGCGTCTCGATCGTCTCCCTTCCCGGACGGGGCGAGCCACCGTTGGACTTTAACCCCCTCGATATGCGCTGGTTCTATTCAAAAGGAATCTCCCTGATCGCCGTCTCCGGCAGCGCAGGCGACCTTTACCCCGCTGAAACTGAACGATTTGCGCTGAATCGCAATTGCGAGTACATCCTTTCCCTGATGCAAGACGGCCGGTTGGAACCCAAACGCCTGATTACCCATCGCCTGCACTACAGCGATATGGTGCAGGCCTATGAGATGGCGTTAGCGCGTGACAAATCGATGTTGGGTGTCATCTTCCGTTGGAAAGATTGCGCTGATTGATTAAGAAGAAATCAGATGTTAAAACATCCGTGTCCGCTTTAACAAGTCCGTGATCGTGCCGGCCAGTAGTCTCAACACCCTTTATCTTGGAGACCATGCCTCATGCTCGTTTTCAGGCAGTTGCTACTTGGCGCGTTGTCCTGCGTGATTCCGGTCGGGTTATGGTTCTCACCGGCGGTGCGAGGTGCACAGCCAACGACGCGACCGCTTCTCGTTCTCAATGCCCAGCGACTCCCCGCCCGGGACATTCCCGCCGAGCGAACGCCACTGGGAATCCCCGAGGACTACAAGCCCTTCGTGACCCAGTTGAAAAGCGGCGACCTTTTAATCGTTGCCTTCTGCTTCGGGCCGATCGAGGGCATCGAGGGCTACATAGAACGCGCCGTTTTCTGGCGATCCAAAGACGGTGGCCGAACGTGGGGGCCCCGTGAAGAACGTCCGGACATTCGAGGACGGGAGTTCGGCCTGACCACGCTGCACGACGGCACGCTGCTGATGACCTGCAGTTGGCTGGGTCAAGATGCGCTCAATCCGTCCCGGCACGGGTACAGCAAGATATTCCGCTCGGTGGATGAAGGGAAAACGTGGTCCGAAACTCGTATCGGGCCGGACGGATTTCCGGATCGGGCCAATACGGTAACCGAGTGGATGGCCTTTGAGATTCCCGACAAAGACCATCCGGGTGACTTTGTGACCTGCCTGGGTGTCAGCATGCAAAGCGGCAAACAACTGGCGCCCCAGGTCGTACGCCTTTGGAGATCAACGGATAGCGGTAAAACCTGGGACAAATCGCTGCATCCTGATACCGCAGGTTGGTTCGATGTGGACGGCTACTTTTCCCAATCGGTCACCTTCCGCACCGCCTCAGGCCTTCTATTGCACCCGGTGCGTGTCGATCGTACGGGGCCGCACTGGCACATTCCCGGTACCCCGGAGAAACTTCCCAATGAACGTGGCGACCAGGGCGACCGCATGATGCTGTGGGAGTCAAACGACGACGGACAAAGCTGGCGCAAACACGGCACTCACGGCAACTTCGGAACCTACGGCGAGATGTACGCACGATTCCTGCAACTTCGCGACGGCCGGGTGCTGTTGACGTTTACGGTGCGCAGTAATTCCACCGACGGGCACAGTCTCGGGCTGAGGGCAATTCTCAGTAGTGACGAGGGCCGCACCTGGGACTTCACGCGGGACCGGATCCTGATCGGTGACGTCAACCATGGAAGCAGTGGTGGTGGATTCGGCAACACCATCGAATTGTCAGACGGGACCCTGTGCTCCGTTCACAGTTACCGTGGAACAGACAACACTACCCACGTCGAGGCGGTCCGCTGGGCGCTACCACCCGTCAAACCGTAACCTGGCCTGCGACCGGAGGCACAGGCTCTTCGAGGATCGAAAGAAACGTTGGCCTGCCATGGCCGAGCACGCGCTTGGCCCATCAGTTGCGCGACAGATCAAACTGCAATCCGGGTACAATATTTCGGTTGTCGCTGGCGACTTCGCAGCCCAGGGTCGTCTCGCTGTTGTACTTCGGCGGAAGTGTTTCCCGGCCGTTTTCCAACTTGGAGACACGAACCTGATACCAGCCACATTGGACACCGGTAATATTCGGTTCGATGCGAAACTCTTCGGCAATCGAGAGTGGCGCCATCCCGTGGACGTCTGTCAGTCCCACGGCCGACAGCACTTCATCCCCCAGAAACGGTTCGGGAGTCAACGTCACGCTGGCTCCCTCCAGTGGCTCACCGTCCAACTTCACATGACAGACGAGTCGCATCAATCCCACCCGTAATTCCTGCCAATCCTGGATGCGTCGGGTCACCTCGCCGGCTGTAATGTTTCCATTGTCATCGCGGTCCACGCGACCAACGGCCGCCTGCAAGGACGGGATAGCATGTAACTCGCTTTCCGACAGGGCTTGGTCCCCGTCACGGTCGTACTGAGAAAGCACTGCGGTACCAACCGCGACAGAGTCGATGGCCGGTGGCTCAATTCTCGGCGGGCGGCCGGAGCAGCCTGCTATCACCAACGGCAGGGTCATCATTGTCACAGAAAGGAGGCGATGAATCATGTTGCGCAATACCTGTTTGTTTTTCGTCTGAAAATAAACGTCGTGGTGTCAATTCACCATCACGAGCGTTCCAAAACCCGGTCAAACGATTGCCGGAACTCCGTAACCTGTCGTTCGCTGAACGTGCCATGTTGTGGTCGGACGCCTAACAAAACGTCGGGCCGCCGCCAAAACCGGTCAACGTCTTCCACCCGACTTGCTGCTCCACACCGCACTTGTGATGGTACGTATTTCGCTGCCATGTTAAGCTCGTTCAATGCTCTTGTTCAGCGGTACAATCCACCAGCGCACGCGTCCCGGGCAGAAATAATTAATTCAGTCCATCCGATTCACCGGCTACTGAGTAGTTTACGAACTTCATTGTCCTTCATCCAGACGGTGAATCCGGCTTACCGGCAACACAACGAAAATGCGTCCATGAAACGCCCCAATAACCAATCCCTGCTTTTACCCTGGAATCAACGCCATCGGAGTCCGCAAACCCGAACTGGCTTTACCCTGGTCGAACTGCTGGTGGTGATCTCCATCATCTTCATTTTGATCGCGCTGATGCTGCCCGCCGTTCAAGCCGCACGCGAGTCAGCGCGGATGGCGCAGTGCAAGAACCATTTGAAGCAGATGGGACTGGCATTCCAAATGCATCATGAGGCGCATGAGGTTTATCCGACGGGCGGCTGGAGCGCCCGCTGGGTAGGTGACGCGGACCGAGGCAGCGGAAAGAAACAACCGGGCGGCTGGGTTTACAATATCCTGCCCTACATCGAACAGGAAGACGTGTGGGCGTTGCCAAGTGACGGTGATCCGTATGCCATTACCAGCAAACAGAGGCTGGGCGCCAAGATCATGATCGAGACAGCCATCCCCATAATGAATTGTCCCACCCGCCGGCCATCCCAGACCTTCCCGGGAGACGGCGGTTACCAGGATTCGTTGGCGGGGAGGGGCGGTAGCTTGTGGGCGGTAAATTCCGACGACCCCGCCCGGGGAGCGCGCAGCGATTACGCAGCCTGTTACGGAACCAATCTTCAGGGCGTAGGTGATGGAGCCACCCGGTCGCTGAAAGATGCCGACTCTGGCAATCCCACCCCACCCTGGGCCGTTCCAGAGGTCGATGAGAGCCCGTTCTACAACGGCCTGTGTTTTCAGCGGAGCCGCGTCCGGAACGGCCAGGTGCGTGATGGCACCAGCCTGACCTACGCCATCGGTGAAAAGTACCTGAATCCTGACCATTATAAAACGGGTTTGGATCCGGGAGATAACGAAAACATGTATTCCGGAGATGACATCGACAACTATCGGAGTACTGCGCTGACCTTCAGGCCCATGCAGGACCGCAAGGGCTTCTACACCGACCAGAGCTTTGGCAGCGCCCACCCCGCAGGCTGGAACGCCGTGTTCGCGGACGGGTCCGTCCGGACCATGGCCTACCATCTTGATCCGGCCATTCACTACGGGCTGGGCCACCGCTCCGACGGAACACCCACCAACACCCGCATTCTGCCGTCGGTCGACTAATAAGGTCCTCGCCGGCAAGCAGCCGGTTCATGCTTCAGCCTGGTCCTGCACCACCTCAATTCCCGCCGGCCAGGAGTCCTCGGGTTCGTAACCGATCATCTCTTTGGCCCGGGTCAGGTCCAGGTAAGGCTTGTGAACCCACTGGCTGCAGGCAAACAGTGCACAGTAGGGAACATTCAGTTCCGCTTCTGCCGCACAGGCGAAGCAGCGTCCGGCATCGGCCGGACTGAAATAGAAATCCTGGGAGTCCTGCCAGTTCGAGCGCAGGATATCGACGTGCTCCTGGGACCGCGGACACCAGCCGGGCCGCACACAGATCACCTGCAGCGCGTGCTCATGAGCATAGAAGCGTCCGGCAGCTTCACTCAGGACCTTGGCGGATCCGTACCAGTTCCTTGGTGAGTAGGGCATCTCTTCGGTGATGGGGAAGGGTCCTTCATGACCCCAGACCACCTGCACCGAACTGGCGAGAACGACGTTTTTCACTGTTTCCGTTTTCCGGGCCCCCTCCAGGATGTTGTAAAGTCCAACAATGTTGTTCGGAAGCAGATCCGTCATAAAATCTGCCACGTCGGGCGTAGCGGCCAGGTGGACAACGGTATCGACGGCCTCCATGGCCCCCTCCAGGGTCGGAACGTCGGTCAGGTTCCCCACCACCGAGTCTTCCAACCCGGGCGTCGCGCGGAGATCGAAACCCCGTACGCGGTGCCCGCGAGACTCGATCTCTTTCCAGACAAACTCCCCGATCCGGCCGGCCGAACCGGTCACTAAAACTGATTTTGTATCACTCATCGGTCCTTTTTTCCCCTTCCAGGCTGCCAACTATTTCAACGATCGCTTTGGTGACTGACTCGTCAGGCCCCATCTTGACCATCCGTTCCTTGCAGGGAAACCCCCGGTCATTCGAACCCCTGCCGGCAGGATCGCCCGCCAGGACCGGCGGATCGACACCCGCCGGCGGTTTGGTTCTTGAAAAACCAAATTCCGGGACGTTCAAAACCAGTCACCCCAAGCCCCAAATAAGTCACGGCAGTCGGATCTTTGCAACCTCGACCGGCAAAGGTTACATTTTCTATTGGCAACCCGCTCAAGCAAGGAAAACCGTTCCATGAACCATTCCCCCATCCTGACCAGACGTGACGCTTGCAAAGCCGGCCTGCTCGGTTTTACTGGACTGACCACCGCCACGACAGCCTCTGCAACGGGAACGTCGCGACCACGGAGTTGGATCGACGCGCATTCCCATATCTGGACACGAGACATCCAAAGCTTTCCTCTCGCTACCGGCCAGACGGTCAACGACCTGGACCCGCCGAGTTTCACGACCGAGGAACTGATCCAAGCGGCCGAAGAAGTCGGCGTCGATCGCGTGGTCCTGATCCAACACCACACTTATCATGGCTGGGACAACTCCTACATGCTGGACGCCGCTCGGCGATTTCCCGATCGGTTTCGTGTCACCGGAATGGTCGATGACACAATGCCGCATCCGGACCGTAGGATGAGAAAGCTACTGAAACAACATGTCACGGCACTGCGCATCACGTCCTGGACTGGAGGAACCGGTCAATGGCTGGCCAGCCCCGGCATGGCTGCCATGTGGAAGTGTGCGGCCGACACAAGGCAGGCCATGGCCTGTTTGATCAACCCCGAGGACCTGCCCGCGGTTGACAGGATGTGTCGCAAGCATCCGGAGACACCCGTTGTGATTGACCACTTCGCCCGGATCGGTGTGGACGGAACGATTCGTGAAAAGGACTTGAACAACCTGTGTCAACTTGCGAAGCACAAGCACACGTTTGCCAAATTGTCTGCTTTTTACGCACTCGGAAAGAAGCAGCCGCCTTATGACGATCTGATTCCCATGATCCGACGCGTCTACGAAGCTTTCGGACCTCGACGTCTGATGTGGGCCAGTGACGCGCCGTACCAGGTGGTCGCCCCGCACACCTATGGGGCTTCGCTGGCGCTGGTTCGCGACAATCTCGACTTCCTTTCGGCAGACGAGCGAGACTGGGTCTTGCGCAGGACGGCTGAACGCGTCTATTCTTTTTGACCCGCATTTCCCAGGTGAGTTGCCGCGCTTTGGCGGGCAATTTGCGCCACACCCTTCAAGACAAGGGATTTGACGTGTTTCATGTCAAAGTGACAGCGGAACCCAATGGGTGACTGCCAAAACGAGGATTTACGAGTCGGTTTCGACCGCCACTTGAAGCCCTAGTTTCCGGGGGCCAGGTCACCGCCGACACCGCATGTTCGCCACAATGACGCACATCGCCAGAGTCGCCAGCAAACAACTCGACGGTTCCGGAACCAGCCCGTCAATAAAGTTCGCAATCTCGGGACTGGCGACGCGAACGTCGATGGCAAACTCGCCAAACGATGAGCCCGGCCCGGAAATAACGTCCGACGAATCACCGTTGCTGAAAGCCAGACTCAAGCCATAAGAGGTAACACCGGCAATCACAAGGTCGCCACCTTCGTCGACGAAGGTGGGGCCGCCCGAGTCGCCCCCGCCCGCCATCACTTCATCCAGGCCGAACCCAACCGGATCGTCATAGGCCGCATTTCCCGTACTGCCCAGGGGGCCACTGGTGCCTGCAAAAAATCCGAAGGCGTCGTTGGTGGCCAGGCCATTATCGAAGTCGTACATCAACATCACCTGATCATTGCTGAAACCGGGCACGGAAAACGGACTGCCACCCACCCCTAACGATTCCCATTCGTTCAACCCGGCGCGTTTCGTTCCCGCCCCAATCCCCGGCGGATCGGGAGGTCCCTCGCCGGTATTTCCGTGACCCGACCGGCCGTATCCGACTTTCACACCGGGTAGGCCAAGTTCCGTTCCCGGCCCACGGAAAATATCGTAGCGGGGCACGGACACCTGGACCGGCGCTGTCAGCGAGATGATCGCCAGGTCGAAACCGTCATGTGTGTCTCCGTTAAAACTGGGATGCGTGGTGACACCGGACGTCGTAAACGGCACCACAACATTGCCGCTGTTTAATTCAAAGGTGGCGCTGTTGCCGTCCAGTCCATCCAGGATGTCAATTTCGCCCGTCCCGTCGGTAAGACAGTGCGCCGCCGTGAGAATATGCTGTCCCGACCAGAGCAGGGAGCCTGTGCAAATAGAGACAATACCCGTTGAAGGATGGGTGTCCAGCAGCAGCCGGGCGACACCGTCGTGATTCAGGCCAAATTCGGCGGTTCCGGCCGTGGTCATGTGATCGCCACCGGCCGGCGGGTTGCTGGCGGTCACGTAGTAGTCCCGGGTCGTTACCTGGTAAACGTCGGTCGTCCAGCTTCGTTCGAGTGCAGAACCAACAACCCACGTCGCGTCGTCCTGCACCCTCTGCACAGCCAACTCGCCACGCGCTGTTGCAACTAACGAAACGACGAACCACAACATCGTCAATGTCCTGGTTCGTGTTCGCCGCAATGCAGTGAGCCTTGCTTGTTTCAAAATTACTTCTCCAGAATTCAATACGGTTGTACTGCCACAACACCGTCATTTCGATGGCCGGCGGATTCGCCCCGGGGCACCACGCCGTCCCCAACGCGAACCGTATCGCGGAGAGTCCGAAAGAGGAAAAACGTCCGGTAGCAAAACGCCGGACTGAGATTTCGCCAGAAGACGCGTGCCTGTGCCCACCCTGCTGCCTCACACCCCGCGTCAGCAGCAGGGCCATCAGGCAGTTAGTTGTGGCAATCGCTCATGAGCAACAGCGAAAAAAGAACAGGCAACAACACAGATTAGAAGCCGTTGGAAACCAGAATTTCCCGGCTCTTGTTCTACACTAATTTGTGCGTTCTTGATGTCAAGACCCTGGCTGGAAGTCGCCAATCAGGCCGTGCTGACCGGTTTGTCCCGCCGGTAACGTCCAAACCCTGACGGTTTCCGGACAGGCCCTGCAAAAATGCGGCGACTCGGCCGGCAGCAGGCCCTGAAGTCCCGACACGTCTTGTGGAAGGCTGTCCTTTTGGGCACGGGGAACTCTCCTCCAGTGGCTCGTCGACCAGTTGGCCGGGTGGGCTGGTTCGCTTTGGTGCCGAAAGCGGAGCAAACGTGTTAGAATCCGGGGACCACACGATCAGCGCCTGTAGCTCAGGGGATAGAGCAACGGTTTCCTAAACCGTAGGTCGCAGGTTCGATTCCTGCCAGGCGTACTCGAGTTACGACGATTCGGGGAAGCCCGACCCCGAAATCTCCCGATGTCACAACCCGCCGGGCCGACCAGACAGCCACTC
>Ga0310121_10000395_pt1 | contig 48088 bp, 47 predicted proteins | sample CB27_Tmax_986_MG_FD_203504 | JGI IMG/M metagenome (GOLD analysis project Ga0310121, IMG submission 203504) | Marine microbial communities from Western Arctic Ocean, Canada - CB27_Tmax_986 | ecosystem: Environmental > Aquatic > Marine > Oceanic | place: Canada: Western Arctic Ocean | collected... | reverse complement strand
ATCGGCCCCAGCCGGCACAGCTCTGCGCGGCCGCGCATACGCCAGCCCCCCCCCCGCGAGCAACAACATCGCCGTCAGTACGGCGAGCCATTCGAGCGGAGGGGCGCCTCCCTCCTCCGTCTCGACTATGGTGAGGTTCGAGTCCACCAGTTCGGATCCGCCATAACGGCGATAGGTGGATTCCGGCCCGAGAGCCACGACGTCCACGGGTGCCAATCCCTCGATCCGAAGCGGCGGGGCGGGCTCCTTGATCAGGACTTCGAACACCTCCGTACTCCCTGGAGCGGGAATCGTCGCCCCGAGGTCCTCGAGTCGGTACCGGATCATGAGTAGTCGGTCGCCGGGAGGAAGCGGAGCACTGACGAACACTCGTCCCCCTTCGAACGTGACCGCGTCCGGCGGCATGTCGCCCTCCCCCAGTTCCGCCCGGGTAGCCCCCGCGGGGAGAGGATAACTCCACACCACACCGTCGTCCTGCGCCACGAGGGTTCGGGTGCCCCGATTATCGAGAGCGAAAAGGTCGGTGACGACCCACTCCTCACCGGCAAACTCGATGAACATGGTGCGCACCTCCAGCGGTAGAGACACGCCCTCCGGTGGCACCTCCTCCGTCTGGAATACGTGAATCACATACGCGCTGTCGAGCTGCTCCAGCACCGTGATCCCGGTCCCGAAGTACAGGACCCCCTCATAGTCGACCGACGTGAAATAGATGTTGCCTTGGGCGTTGGCGTCCGCCAGGCCCGGAAGCAGAAATCGGAACTCACCTCCGGCCCCTACAGTGGTCTCATCCACCTCTCCCCCCGCGCCGTCCGGGCCCACCCTGTGGAGAACGACCGTGCCTGCATCGAGGGTCGAATCACCCTCGAGCACGATCCCCTCGAGAATCGGGGTTTCCTGCTGGGGAAAAGAGGGTGATGGGCTTGCTTGCCCCAGGACGGAGGACGCCCCACCCAGAACGACGCACACGAGCATAGCCGCGAATGCGGCAGGACTACGGAGTGAAACGGCCAAAATCCTCAGGGGCAAGCTTCCGTAGATACTCTTTGAGTTCTTCGGCAGCCATCTCAGTGTCGGGCTCCCTTTTGAGTACGGGCGGCTCGCCCATCGTCAGCTCCCCTGGACCCTCTAAGGGCGTGCGTTCCAACAGCGCTTCATCAGCGAAGATGTCGGCTTCGAGCCGGAGCGCGACCGCAATGGAGTCCGAAGGACGGGCGTCGACCGAGATCACCTCCCCATTTCTTCGAATGATCATTTCCGCGAAGTACGTGCTCTCTTCTACCCGGCTGATTATGACCTTTTGGAGAGCACCGCCGAGACCACCGACCACCGAAGCAAGCAGGTCATGGGTGAGCGGCCGCGAGAACTTCATGTCGGCGAGTTCCATAGCGATGGCGCTGGCTTCGCCGGGGCCGATCCATATCGGGAGCACGCGCTCGCCGCCATGCTCCTGGAGGATGACCACCGGCGTATTGGACGCTCGGTCCAACCCCAGACTCTGTACGGAAACTTGAACGAGCAACGACTCAGCCCTCTTCAAAAGCAGACGCCCACGCTTCGATATTACCAGTACTCCGGAGTCCGGCCGGAGTTCTCCGCGTGGTGTGTTTCTAGAGCTTCAGCTCTGTTCGGATATCATCCACTCGATCGGACTTCTCCCACGGGAACAGATCAACGGAGCGTCCGTGGTCGAGGCACCGTGACTCCGGTGTGCGGCCGAAGTGTCCGTAGGCGGCGGTCGGAAGAAAAATAGGCGTCCGCAGTTTCAGTTGGTCGATGATCGCCCGGGGCTGAAAATCGAACACGTTTTCGAGGGCACTCGCCAACTGCTCGTCGGGGAGTTTTCCGGTTCCAAAGGTATCGACGAAGATCGACACCGGCCGGGCCACGCCGATGGCGTAAGCAAGCTGGATTTCACAGCGCGATGCGACGCCGGCATCCACGAGGTTTCGAGCCGCCCACCGGGCCGCATATGCGGCCGATCGGTCGACCTTGGTGGGATCCTTTCCGCTGAACGCGCCGCCGCCATGCCGACCCATGCCGCCATAGGTATCGACGATGATCTTCCGTCCGGTCAACCCACAATCCCCGTGAGGCCCACCGATCACGAATTGGCCGGTCGGGTTGATGTGAAACGTGCACGCGTCGGGGTCGAGGAGATCCGAGGGGATGACGGGTAGGATCACTTCGCGAAGGACACCCTCTCGAATGGTATCGTTGTCCACGTCCGGTGCGTGCTGCGTGCTGACCACGACCGTGTCGACCGAATGGGGCCGGCCGTTTTCATAGGCGACGCTCACTTGTGATTTGCCGTCCGGCCGGACCCACGGCAGCGCCCCGTTGCGCCTCACGGCCGCCAGCTGCCGTACGAGGGCATGGGCGTAAAAAATGGGAGCCGGCATGAGCTCCGTCGTCTCGTCGGTAGCGTAACCGAACATCATGCCCTGGTCGCCTGCCCCGCCCGTATCCACACCCATGGCGATGTGCGCGGACTGCTTGTCGATGACCGTGCGCACCTCGCAGTTGGCTCCATCGATTCCGTACTCGGCATCGTCATAGCCGATCTCAAGGAGCGTCTTCCGTACCAGGCCCGCTACGTCGACTTGGGTCGAGGAGGTGATTTCCCCAGCGACGACGGCCAAATCCGTGGTCACGAGCGTCTCACACGCCACCCGGGAACTCGGATCACCCTTCAGCATGGCGTCTAGGACCGCGTCGGAAATCTGATCGGCGACCTTGTCTGGATGGCCTTCGGTGACAGATTCGGATGTGAAGAGATTATGGCTCACGGGTGACCTGAAACCTTTATTTATAGAGCGGAGTCAAGGAGCGCGAAGGGGTGGCCGCTCACTGAACGAAAAAGCTATTCCCACCCGGCGAGGGGGACAAGCTCCCTCTATTGCCGGGTTTCAATCGGGTCGGGCTGGGTCCCCACCAGCCGAATTAGTCCAAGGTGGGGAGGTGCCACCTACCGGAGAACGCCGTAAGGTCCACGCTCCCACCAATCCCATCCACCAGGCATTCCACGACTTCGCGGCTCGTCGGTGCGGCGATCGCGGCTTTGGCCGCGCGACGCGCGTCTTCCATGCGGAAACAACGCACCATCTTCTTCACCTCCGGGAGCGAGGGCCAGGCGACAGACAGGGTCGTGATGTCGAGCCCAAGCAGCAGAAAGGCGCCCAAGGGATTCGCGGCCATCTCGCCACATACGCTCACCTCGATGCCAGCACTCTTGGCCACCCGCGAGACGCTGCTCAGTTGTTGAATGACCGCGGGATGGAAGGGATTGAATAGCTTTGCCAGCCTCGCGCTCGTTCGATCCACCGCCAGCGTGTATTGGGTGAGGTCGTTCGTACCGATCGAGAAGAAATCACAATGCTGAGCCAGTTCCACCGCCTCCAAGGTCGCGGCGGGTGTTTCCACCAGGATGCCCAGCTTGTACCCGGTGTTGTACGGTATGCCCTCTTTCTGAAGACGCGCCTCTTCCTCATGGACGAGTTCCCGAACCTGGCGAATCTCTTCCACATCGTTGACAAGGGGGACCATGATCCGGATGTCGCCGTACGCGGAGGCTCGGAGGATGGCTCGCAACTGTGTGCGGAACAGTTCGGGCTCGTCCAGGCAAACACGGATCGCACGCCATCCGAGGAACGGATTGTCCTCCGCGGGCATGTGCAGGAACATTGGGAATTTATCGCCGCCCAGATCGAACGTGCGGACCGTGACCACCTGTTTGGGGAACGCCTCAACCACACTCCGATAGGCCAAATACTGGTCCTCTTCACCCGGCATCTGATTCCGTCCGACCACCAGAAACTCAGTTCGGAACAGACCGATGCCTTGTGCCCCGTGGATGCGAGCCCTCTCAGCCTCTCCCGGCAGATCCAAGTTCGCGCGGAGTGCTATGGGCTGGTCGTCGGCAGTGATCGACTCGAGTTCGGCGATGGTCTCGATCTCGTCTTCCCAGGCGAGAATCTGGCTCTCCCGCGCTCGAAACAGCGTGCGATCGTGATCCTCAGGATCCAGGATCACCCTCCCGATGCGACCATCCACGATGGCCTCCTGCCCTGCCTGAGCCTGCTCTGAAACTACGCCCATGCCGCAAACGGTGGGGATCCCGAGGGAGCGTGCGAGCATCACCCAGTGCGCAGTCCGGGTTCCGTGATCGGCCGCGATCCCGAGGACCGACTCGGGATCGAACTGGACGGTAAGGCTGGGGGTCAGATTGCGGGTGACGACGATGACGTTCTCGCCCAAGCTTGAGACGTCGGTGGGGTCCGGAAGACCCAGGAGTTGATACAGCAGTCTGACCTGGAGGTCCTGAAGGTCATTGAGCCGATCGAGCACCATGGGGTGAGCCGTCCGGCTCCATTTCGCCTGGAGTTCGAGCAGACGCCAGTCCAGCGCGCGGGCTGCGGAGAGGCGATTATCCCGAATGTAGCGTGCAGCGCCCTCGATCAACTCCTCGTCCTCCAACATGAGAAGCTGCGGCTCGAAGATTCTCGCCTCTACCACACCGAGTCGCTCTTCAGTCGAATCCTCGAGGTCGAGAAGTTTCCCCTTCGCCCACTCGAAGACCTCCCGAAGATGCGCCTCCTCCCCCTCCACCTCATCGGGATCGATCGACCGGTGCGGCACCTCCGGAACACCCCAATTGAGGATGTGCACCCGGCCCGCACCGATCCCTTCAGAAGCACCGATACCGTCAAGAACGTTAGACACCGTGCATCTTCTCGAAGCCCTTGGCGATCAAGTCCGCCAGAGCGGCGAGCGCGGCCTCTGCATCGAGACCGTCACCTCGAATCACCAGCTGTGAACCCATCTCCGCAGCCAGCATAAGCACACCCATGATGCTCTTGGCGTTCACCTCCACACCATCCTTTTCCAGCCATAGATCACAATCAAAGGACGCAGCCAAACGCACGAACTCTGCTGCCGGACGCGCATGAAACCCCAGAGGATTGACGATCTCCACCCAGCATTCGATGCGTTTGTCGTTCATGCGTTTCCCAGCGCCGTGAGCAACGTAATGACGAGAACCACAATGAGCGTGGTCCCCCGTAGAGCACGGTGTCCAAACCTCAGCCCCAGACCGAACGCGGCGATTCCAGCGAGCGACCAAAGCGCACCGGCGTCCTGAGCCGCAAAGAGGCTCACAAGAAATACGCCGAGCAAGATTCCGAGAAGCAGCGCACCTCCCTTAAAAGCGCGCTCAGCCAGCCGCGAAAGTTGGGCTCTCTGGAGTTGCACACCCACATCCTTTCCGTACTGGAGACCTCGACTGTACCCCCACCAGCGTAGCGCCAAGTGCCCTCCATTATATACGACCAGGAATACGCATACGGGAACCCAAGGCGGGGTTCCAGCCCACGCGAGCACCAGAGCCGACAAGATCGTCGCGGGACGCCACGCTCCCCAGATCAGGAGGTCCCCGAGCCCCCCGAGAGATCCCTGAATCGCCCGCTTGAACCTCTCGATCGTCTCAGTCTCCGTACCACTACCCTCCATTCGGGCTACGGCTCCGAGCACAACTCCGGCGAGATATGGATGAGAGTTGAAGGTATCCATGTGACTGCGAACCGCATCGTCCAACCCATCCCCCGAAAGCCCCCGCTTGCGGAGAAGGGGAATCATGCAAAAGGCGAATCCTGAGCCCAACATCGAACGATAGTTCCAGGATCCCTGGATCATGAATTGCCTGAGCAAGCTGGACATCCAGCCCGGCGGTCTCGTGGGCTCCACATCCGTCATAGGTATGCCCCCACGATCCCGGCCACGAGCCCGGCCAGAAAAACGGCGCGGCGGCTTTTCAACCCCCCGAACCCCCTGAGCAAGGCGCCTAGATGGACGCACGCGCCTACCAGAATGAGCGCCAACGTCGTTTCATAGGGCAATGGCCATCGCGACGTAAAGATCCCGGATAACCACCCCGCCACGCTCAGCCCCGCCACCGTAACCGCCGCTCCGCGCACGAAATCGAGGAGCACGGACGAAAGATGCACGGCCGTGAGCTTCCGCGCGGTCATGGACCCAGATTCGATAAAACGGGCAACCATATGGCGCTGCAGACCCACGGTCGTCCCGCCGATTTCAGAGACAACCAGTCCGGCCGCCAAGCCCAATGCCAGACCGGCTACACCGCCGGCGCGCATGGCGACCGCCACGGCGACCACAGAGGCCGGTCCCGACTCTGGAACGCGTGACCCACCGGCCGGAACTCCCGCGAGATGGAAAAGTTCTAGAATCGCACCGATTTCCAGACCCAACGCCGGGTCCCCAAGCCACCATCCGGTCAACGTCCCCGCGATGATGGGGCGTGACACCATGAACTGGCCAACGGAGGTCGCGTCCAGGGCCAGGAGCCCACCCAAGAAAGCGAGTGACACGGACACGCGTCTTCTACGCCAACAGTGCTTTCAAGTCGACCGCGCGACTCCCCGGAAGGTCCCGTGCAGAGACCTCGACTCCCTCATCCGCGAGGGCCTGAAGACCCTCTTCCTCCACCCGACCCAGGAAAACGTATGGGACGCGTTCGGTGCGCCCGGCCGCGTGGTGCAGCCCTCCGAGGTTGACCTCACGTCCACGCAACCCATCACCCTCGGCCAGTTCGCCCATCGCGGCAACCGTACGCGTCAGAACCACGGTCCGCCGAGGATCGTCGTCGAGATCGGCGAGGCGGGCCCTCGCGTCCCCAACGGTCAGAAAGTCCGCTGAGGCCGTGTCGGGAAGGCCCAGCCGGTAGAGATCCTGCTCCCATTCGCTCGTCGCCAGCTCGTCGTCCACGACCACGTAGTGCTGCACTCTGAGCTGTGGCCCCCAGCCCATCACCACCTGTCCGTGGATGAGCCGTTCGTCGATTCGATACAAAACGACCGACATCTATGGGGACGGCTCAGCGGTCTTGACGCCTTCTTGGCCCTTTTGGAGTAGACGCGGCACCAGCTGGGAAAGGGAAAGCTCCCTATGAAACACGAACTCGAGTAGCATCGGCAGGTTCATGCCGAAGACCACTGCCCGCCGTCCGTTGTTTCTGCACGTCAGTTGGGCCGTCAGCGCACAACTTCCGCTTCTGAGATCGGTGAAGACGACGACCGGCTCGTTTCCCACCAAGGCATCCACCTGGTCGGCCAGTCCCTGGGGACTCTGGCCCTGGTTGCTCATCGCCGTGAGAACACCCTCGTCCAGGTCCGTGATCCTCCGCACGGCATCCACCATGCCCTCCGCCAATTTCCCGTGGCTGAGCAAGACGCCCCTCACCGGCTCTCCCTCACTCATAGTCCTGCTCGAAGTACTCGTGCACCGGACGCATGGCCTCCTTGAGACGCTCATTGAAGGCACCGGCGGAATCTATGCCCGCGTACTTGAGAAGGTGGTCCATGGCCACGACCTCCGAAATCACGGTGATGTTCTTTCCGGGGTTGAGCGGAATCGTGACTTGGGGAACCTGGATCCCGAGCACGTCGACCTCAGTCGAGTCGAGCCCGGTCCGGGTGTAGGCCGTATCCTCGTCCCAGCGCTCCAGTCGGACTATGACCTCGATTCGCTTCTGCTGACGGGTGGCGTGGATCCCGAAGAGAGTTCGGATGTCGATGATGCCGAGACCCCGAATTTCCATATGGTGGGCTTGGAGCTGATGCCCCTGCCCCAGAAGAATGTCCGGCCCCCGTCGCGAGACGATGACGTGGTCATCAGCGACCAGTCGGTGACCACGCTCGACCAGGTCCAACACGCACTCGCTCTTCCCCACTCCGCTCTCTCCGACGAAGAGCAACCCCACGCCGTATACGTCGGCCAAGGACCCATGAAGATTCGTGCGAGGGGCGAGAATCGCATCGAGATAGGGCTTGATCCGCCTGTAAAACTCTCTCGTGCTGAGACTCGAGCGGAGGATGGGAATCGAGCACTCTGCCGCCACCTCCAGAACTTCATCGGGCACCGACAGCGCTTTCGTGACGAACACGGCCGGAACTCCGAACCTGAAAATACCGTTGATCCGGTCTCGCCGCGCCTCTGGGGCCAGGCCCTCCAAGTAAGCGATCTCAGTCTCACCAAATACCTGAATTCGCTCGGACGTGAACCGCTCCGTATACCCTGCCAACGCGAGCCCGGGGCTGGAGAGATCTGAGTCCAGGACCCGGCGCTCAAGACCGATGTCGGAGGTCAGGATTTCAAGCTGAAGAGTCTCACACCGGTCCTCGAACAGCCGCTGGACGGTAATCTCTGGCATCGACTCCGGCGGAGCCACCGGCGAATCGCTAGTCAAACAGGGCTACTCCTCTGAGAGAGCTTCGGTCAGCGGTAGGGCTCGGTGGTCTTTCACCTGCTTCTGAAGCTGACGAGCTGGGCGGTCGTTCGCCTGGCTCAGAGCTTCGCTGAACTCATGGCCCTCCCCGGTGGCAACGATCGGGGCACTCCGGTCGATGGGCAGAATTCCCTCGACCTTCTTGGTGTTCTTTTCTTCATCGTAGACGACCTCGATGACGGAAATGGGAGCGCCATACTTATCCAGCCTCGAGAGAATCTCCTCCGTTCGGGCCCGAAAGGACTCAGAAAGAGTGATATGTCGTGATGTAATCCGAACTTCCATGCCACCTCCGTTCATATCGTTGCATGATGACTCGAGGTCGGTTCGTCGCCACTGAGCACCGCCGAAAGTTAGCCCGGTCCGGGCGCGGCCACTAGCTCATGATTCAGGACGTTACTCGCTCTTCCAAGAAATGCTCCATGGCACGCGCAGAAGCGTCCCAACCGAAACCCTCGGCGAAATTCCGGGCGCCCTTCCTTAGTCGCGTACGTTCTTCTTCGTCTTCGAAGAGCTCTTGGATCCGATGGCTGAGCGTCTCGACGTCTCCGTGGGGAACGAGAAACCCGGTTCGCCCATCCACCACCGAATCTCGTAGGCCGGGTACATCGCTAGCGATGGTGGGCGTCCCACAGGCCGCCGCCTCCAGGTTCGAGATGCCCCAGCCCTCCTTGACTGAGGTGAGGACATGGATCCAACTCCTTCGCAGGAGGTCCCGCTTCTCCGCCTCGGATACGAAGCCCAGAAACTCCACGTGCTCCGTAAGGCCGAGTGACTCCCGGAGCGCAGCCAGTCGCGGCTGATCGTCTCCGCGACCCGCTATGAGAAAGCGACACGAAGTCCCTCGCTGCACGAGTCGCGACACGGCTTGTAGCAAGAGGTCGACGCGCTTGTACCGTTTCAGTCTTCCCAGATATAGGAGGGTGGGCTCAGAGAAGCGTTCCCCATCCGCAACAGGGGACAAGACCTCGAGATCGACCCCGTTCGGAATGATCTCGATCCTCCTGCGCGGAATCCCTCGCCGCGCCAGGTCCTCAGCCGTGCTGTCGGAGACCGCCGCGGTTGGCACGGATCTGAACACTCTTCCGACGGGCAGTTCCAGAAGCCAGGTCGCCGTCGCCACCGGTAGGGAGACTTCCCGAAACGCGGCTGTTCCGAAGAGGTGGTGGACGATGAGGGCCACGGGCGCCCCGACTCCCCAAAATGGCGAAAAAAAAGGCACCTTGTTCAGGTCCTCCACGACGACGTCGAACCGCTCGCTCCGGAGTCGGCATCTGAAATAGACCGGGGCGACGAGAGAAAGCGTGTACCGACCGCCGACCCGATGGACTTCAATGCCGTCGAGTGCAGTGCGGCGCTCACAGCCATGCCATCCCGAGCACAAAAGCGTGACTGAATGTCCCCGGTCCACCAGGCGGCGGAAGATCTCGTAAAAATGAACTTCGGCCCCCCCGGCCTGTGGGTTTTCCGGATCGAGCCAATTGAGCACGAGGATCTTCACTCGCTGGGTTCCGGGATCAGGAGATCACGCGCTTGTAAAGCGCATCCAGGACGCCGTTTACGAATCGGGGGGACTCAGGACCGCTGTACCGCTCGGCCAACCGTACCGCTTCTTGAATAGAAACCTTGGGCGGGATGTCATCGAAACAGACCAACTCAGCGGCGGCGATCCTGAGAATTCCGCGGTCGAGCAGAGCCAGGCGTCCCATGCGCCAATTGTCCAAGGCTACTTCCAGCAGTTGATCCAGTTCATCACCGCGTGCGTCCAACTGGGCCGCGAGGCGGCGCAGATACGGCATCCGTGATTCCGCGATCCTGCGCATGGACACAACTTTCTTGAGGGCGTGCGTAAACGTCCCGTCGCGCTCCCCGACGTCCCACTGGTAGTGAATCTGGAGCGCCCACGCCCTCGCCCGGGTCCGGTCGATCCTCCGAGCTGAGCTTTCAACCACTCCGCTCGATTTTTTCAACGTGCCTTGAGGCCTCATGGGGAAGCGGGTAGAGCCATCGGGCTTCTAATCCTCGAGGCCCTCGTAAAGGCCGATCATGTGAAGTGCGCTCTGCGCGAGTTCGCGCCCCTTGTTGCCGGCCTCCCGGGAAGCGCGAGCCCAGGCTTGATCCGGTGTGTCGGTCGTCAGCACACCGAACAGGAGCGGAATATCGATCTCCAGAGCGACGGCGCTGAGCCCGGAAGAGGCCTCACCGGCCACGTAGTCGAAGTGTGGTGTTTCCCCCCGAATCACACATCCTAGAGCAATGAAGGCATCGTGGCGGTTCAGGGCCGCGATCTTACGGGCCGCTTGTGGAAGCTCCCAGGCGCCTGGCACCCAATAGACGTCCACCGCGTCCGCCCCGACACCGAATTCTTCGAGGGTACTCCGGCACGCTTCGAGCATTTCTCCCGTCACTTCGCCGTTGAACCGCGCAGCGAGGATTCCAATGCGCTTGCCCGGTGCCGGTTCCGGGAGGTGCGAGCCCATGTCGATTTGCACGTCAGACGTCCTCGCGAATCTTAGAAGGGTGATGCAGCCTTCTACAGAAGGTGGCCCAACTTCGATCGCTTCGTGTCGAGATAACCCTCATTGTGTTCGCCACGCCCGACGCGAAGAGGCTCCCGGTCGGTGATCTCGAGATTGTAACCCTCGAGTCCGACGATCTTCCGTGGATTGTTCGTCAGCAAGCAAATCTTCCTGAGCCCGAGATCGAGGAGAATCTGTGCGCCAATCCCGTAGTCCCGCAGGTCCGGCTTGAACCCCAGCGCCTGGTTCGCCTCAACCGTGTCGTGACCCTGGTCCTGTAGCTCGTACGCACGAATCTTGTTGTGCAGGCCGATCCCCCGACCCTCCTGCTTCAGATAGACGATGACCCCCCGACCCCTTTCGGCAATCTGTTTGAGGGCGGCCCTCAACTGCGCTCCGCAATCGCAACGAAGGGAGCCGAACACATCGCCCGTCAGGCACTCCGAGTGCATACGAACGAGCACGTCCGCATCACCCTCGGCACCCTCGGCCGCGTCCTCGCCGGCGCCCTCCACATCACTCTCGATGTCACCTTTGACGAGCGCGATGTGCTCCCGGTCATCGATCGGACTCTGGTAGGCGATGATACGAAACGGTCCGAACTCAGTCGGCAGATTCGCCTCAGCCACCCGTGTGACCAGGCGTTCCTTTGCAAGACGGTACGCCACCAGTTGCGCCACCGTGATGAACGAAAGGCCGTGTTCCTGCGCGTACAACTCCAGCTGGGGTCGGCGCGCCATCGTCCCGTCGAGGTTGAGAATCTCACAGATCACCCCGACCGGAGGCAGCCCGGCCATGCGTGCCAGATCCACCGCGGCCTCAGTCTGACCCACGCGGCGAAGGACGCCGCCCGGGCGGGCCTTGAGCGGAAAAATGTGTCCCGGGCGCCTGAGGTCGCCCGGTTCGGTCTCAGGATCCACCAGGACCTCGATCGTCTTGGCTCGATCATGCGCGCTGATGCCAGTGGTCACACCGAACCGCTGGTGGGCGTCCACGGAAATCGTGAAGGCGGTACCCTGCGGGTCCGAGTTTTCGTCGGTCATGAGAGGAAGACCCAGTGCCGTCGCACGTGGTGGCGTCAGTGCGACGCAAATGAGACCCCGACCGAACTGCGTCATGAAGTTCACCGTCGCGGGCGTCACGAGGGAAGCCGCGCAAACCAGGTCACCCTCGTTTTCGCGATCCTCGTCGTCGGCGACGATGATGATCTTGCCCTGACGAATGTCCTCCAGGGCCTGTTCGATCGAATCGAACGGCATGGCTAGACGCTCCTTTACGATGGCTCCCGTGCGCACGACGTCGGACTGCAGCGATGTTGCGCTTCGCCACACAGACATTATATCAGCCATGAGGGGTCCTAGGGACCGTGCGGGGCACGTCTCATCCTCATCCACTTTGAGATTAGGGATCATTTGCTCGTCCGCAGCACCCTCACGAACCATCGGAAAGCAGCCTCCGAACGTACTTCCCGATCAGGTCACCCTCGACGTTCACCCGCGCGCCAGCTTTGAGCCTGCTCAGGTTGGTATGCTCCCACGTGTAGTGGATGACGGCCACCTGACAGACGTCGTCATCCGAGATCGCGTTGACCGTGAGACTCACGCCATTGAGGGTGATCGATCCATGGAGGATGGTCCCCGACGCCACATCGGACGGAATTCTGAAGTCGAGGAGACGATATTCCCCCTGGTCCTCTATGCCGATCAGGCCCCCCACCGCGTCGACATGGCCTTGAACGAGGTGTCCGTCCAGGCGCGTTCCCATGGCGACGGCACGCTCGAGATTGACGGGGCTCCCCTCAGTGTAGTCCGCCGCCACGGTCCGAGAGAGCGTCGTTCCTACGCTGTTGACCGTGAAGCCCCCGGCCAGGACGTCGACCACGGTGTGACAGGCCCCGTCGAGAGACACGGACGAGCCGGGCTGGAGATCTTCAAGGACGACCTTGGCTTCGATCTCCAGTTCGCGGGCGCCGTCCATCTCGCGCGTGGCGCGTATCGTTCCCACTTCCTCTACGATCCCACTGAACATCAAGCCTCCGAAGAGCTGTTGCGGTACCGCTTCAACCGCCTTGATAGTCATAGGTGATCAAAACGTCGGGTCCGAATTGCATCGGCTCGCCTCGGCTCGACCAGCCCAGGCCCTCGGGCGTCGAGCTTTCGCCCTCAAACGCCGGAACACCCTGGGACCCGAGCGTCACGGGCGCCTGGAAAACATAAAACCGCTGCGCCAATCCCTCACGGGCAAGCACTGTAGCCAATCTTGCCCCACCCTCACAGAAAACGGAGCAAAGACCGAGATGCCAACACCGCTCCAGCATCTTTCCCAGGTTGGCTCCGCCGCCGCCCTGCGGCACGATCTCCACCTGAGCCCCGACATCGCCCAGTGCCTCGACGCGCTCGGCCGGAGCGGCTTCAGTCGTGAAAACCACGACCGGCGCTTCGCTCCCGTCGCCGAACATAGAGGCATCCGGTGACAACGTAGCCCTCGGGTCCACCACGACACGTGTGGGCTGAATCCGGGGATCGAAGCCATATCGCACGGTAAGCAAAGGATCATCGATACGGGCGGTCTCACCCCCGACCAAGACTGCGTCGAAGCCGCTCCTGAGGCGATGGACTTCTCTGTTCGCTTCATCGCCAGTGAGGAGCGTCCGCTCGCCCTCCCTCGCGGCGATCCTCCCGTCCAAGCTCACCGCCAACTTCAGAGCGACGTACGGTCGCCGGTACGTCGATGTGTGGAAGAACACGGGATCGACGTCGTGAAACGTCCCAACGTCGGCCGCGGGGCCGACGACCTCGACCCCCGCCTGTTCCAAGAGTTCGGCCCCACCCCCCGTCGCAGCGCCCGGATCGGAGGCCCCGAAGACCACTCGGGTCACCCCTGCCTCCACCAGTGCTTCCGAACACGGGGGCGTCTGGCCGTGATGGCTACAGGGCTCCAGGCTCACATACGCGGTAGCGCCGCGGGCGGAATCTCCTGCAGAGCGGATCGCGTTCACTTCTGAATGCGGACCGCCGAATTCCTCGTGCCATCCCTCCCCCACGAGGTGTCCATCACGCGCAAGGACGCACCCGACCATCGGATTGGGATGCACGCGACCCCACCCTCGACCCGCCAAGGAGGCGGCCCGCTGAAGCCACTCCCGGTCCGACTCGGTCAGAGACATGTCAGATCGTGAGTCGGCCCGCCACGCTGACGAACGGCGTGATCGCACCGGGATCGTACGCGCCCGCGTAACCGGCCAGTTCATTGTATCCACCAGCCCATCCTCCTTCTATCGAAAACTGGTACACGAGCCTCGTGATGGACACGCCCGCAAAGTAGATCATTCGGCGGGTCGCCAGGTCGCCCACACGGACGATTCCATGGCCCCCCGTGATCGTGGGATCCGGCACCTGGACGCCCATTTCGCCTCGGTCCCAATTCCATCCGATGCCCCCCAAAACGGCGAGCGTGAAGAAGTCTTTGCCGATAATCGCTCGCAGGGAGGTGGTCGAGATATCGGTATCCATCTGGGGACCGGTCACGGCGCCGGTGGCCCAGTCCACGCTCTGCCCAAAGGACCGCATCAATGACACCGTGAGGCCGGGTATCGTGAACGACTCGCGGAAAATTCCGAGCCGCCCACCCACCGAAAGAGTGCCCTCGTTGCCTAGGAAGCCGTCGGACTCTCCAAGGAAGATGAGACTCCCGGACCCGATAAGGTCCAGGGATAGCACACCGCCGACGGTCGGCATCAACGAAAATCCATCCAGAACGCCCACTGCCACCGAACCCTTCAACCCGTACCCATTGATGGTGTTCTCGCCCGCGACGCCTATGCCTCCCCCCAGGATGTCCGGCATTGTGAAACGCGCCACCCGGAACCGGAGGCCCACACTCACACGGGGCGAACTCGCCAGCCGCCTCCCGATCGTGCTGGACGCCCCCGCGAGATCGGCACCCGAAGCGTCAGCTAGGCCGACTCCACCACGAACGGCCTGTGCCGCCAGTACGGCACTTTGGCAGGAGGTGAGCAATTCCGCCGATCCGCCCAACGCACATTGGTTGACGAGCAGCGTGAGATCCTGTGCGGAGGCAGCCCCGAACCACCCCGAAAGCGCCAGCAAGCAGAAAGCCGCATGCCTGATCCTCACGTCCACCGTACGCCCTTTCCGGCCTCCACTTCTCCCATGACCCACGCTGGACAATCGCCTCGGCTCAAGCCCTCCATGACGCTGTCGACGTCCTCCGGTGCAACGACAGCGATCATGCCCACGCCCATGTTGAACACGCGCAACATTTCGTCTCTTTCGACGCCTCCCGCCTCCCTGAGCACGCGAAACACGTCGGGCACTTCCCAAGTATTGAGGTCGATGACCGCACCGAGTTCGGAACCGAGCGTTCGGGGAAGATTGCCCGGAATGCCGCCACCGGTGATGTGAGCCAGCCCGCGCACGCGTCCGGCGTCGAGAGCCTCTGACAAGGCGGGCAAATAGCTCCGATGGACATCCAAGAGCACGTCTGCCACTGAGCGTCCGGACTCGGGAAATTCGTCATCGATCGCCAGCCCCATCGATTCGAATACGATTTTCCTCGCCAACGTGTATCCGTTGGTATGGAGGCCGGTCGATCCAAGTCCGATCAAGACGTCTCCGACTCCGACTCGGGAACCATCCAGAATTCTGTCGCGCTCCACCACCCCCACGATAAATCCAGCCAGATCGTACTCGCCCTTGGCATAAAACTCGGGCATCTCGGCCGTCTCTCCCCCGAGCAGAGCACACCCGTTCTCCTTGCACGCCGTGGCTACGCCACCGACCACCGCGGTTACGACCGACTCTTCCATGGCGCCGCATCCGACGTAATCCAGGAAGAACAGAGGCCGGGCTCCCTGCACGAGGATGTCGTCGACGCAGTGGTTCACCAGATCTTGGCCCACCGTGTCATGCCGTCGCGCCTGGAAAGCCACCATGACTTTGGTCCCGACGCTATCCGTGCTCGAGACGAGTACCGGGCTCGCCACGTCACCGGGTACGGCATAAAGGCCGCCGAAGTGGCCGAGCGCCGACAGCGTGTGTTCGTCCCTGGTGGAAGCCACCAACGACTTCAGGCCCTCCATCGTGCGCTCGGCCGCGTCCAGATCCACCCCCGCTGAGCGATAGTCGAGCGCGCCCGACTTAGGCATCCGACGGCACCAAGTGATGCTCGAACGCCGTTATTTCCCTGAATTCCACGATCCGGTGCAGAATCTCCCTGTCACTGAGCGAGCGGAAGCGATCAACGCTGAAGCTCTCGACCGCGTACGAGCCCATGACCGATCCATAAACCATGGCCCGCCGCAGATCGTCCGGCTCCAGAGAGTCGACGGAGGCGATATATCCCACGAAGCCACCCGCGAAGGAATCTCCAGCGCCGGTGGGGTCGAAAATCACTTCCAAAGGGAACCCCGGCACGAAGAACATCCAGTCCGGCCCGAAGAGAATCGCCCCATGCTCACCCTTTTTCACCACCACGTAGCGTGGGCCGCGTTCCTGTATCCAACGCGCCGCCCGGACGAGATTGTGATCTCCCGCGAGTTGTCGGGCCTCTGCATCGTTGACCATCAGAATATCGACCCGACCCAGGAGTGCGACGAGCGCCTCGCGACTTCCTTCGATCCAGTAGTTCATCGTGTCGCAAATGACAGCCGCCGGCTTTCGCACCTGATCGAGTACCGCGAGCTGGAGCAATGGATCGAGATTGCCCAGGAAGACGTACCGCGAATCCCGAAACGCATCTGGGACGCGCGGCTTGAAGTCACTGAACACGCCCAGGCGGGTCTCGAGCGTGTCCCTCGAGTTCAGATCATATGAATACCGGCCGGCCCAGAAAAAGCTCTCTCCCTCAGCACGTTCCACGCCTGAGAGGTCAGCGCCTCGCTCGGTGAGAAAATCCAGTTGCTCGAACGGATAGTCGTCTCCGACCACCCCCACGACTTGGACCGGAAACAGTAGGCTCGAAGCGGCGGTGAAAAACACGGCTGATCCACCAATCACGTGGTCGGCGGATCCAAACGGCGTTTCCACTGAGTCGAGAGCCACACTTCCCACCACCAAGATCGACATTGAGCAACCTCTCTGTTGGTGCCTACTCCCTACCCAGTCGGCTGGTGCCTATCCCTATCTAGTCGGGTGGTGCCTATCCCTACCCAGCTGCGTCATCGTCCCGAGCCATCTGCTCCGGAGCCCCGATGCCCAACACAGCCAGTCCGTTTCGAAGCACGATCTGTACCGAACGAGCCAAGGCGAGTCGCGCGTCGCGAAGGCTCGCATCCTCCGAAAGCACCGCCAATTCGGGGTTTCGGCTCGGATTGCCCGCATGATACCACGAATTGACCGCTCCCGCCGTTTGCTCCAAGTAGTTGCAGATCAGGTGGGGCGCCCGCAGGCGCGCTGCGTTGCGGACCAAATCCGGGAATTGGACGAGTGCCTTGATGACCTCCCGCTCTGCGTCCGTCGTGAGCAGCGACAGATCGACGTCTTCCGTACCCACGGATGAACGCGCCACCCCGGCCTTGTTGAAGATGCTGCACATGCGGGCGTGGGCGTACTGCACCTTGTACACCGGGTTCTTGTCCGACTGGTCCAGGGCGAGACGCAGATCGAAGACGAGGTGTCCATCCGGTTTCCTCATCTGGAAAAAATAGCGCGTGACGTCCACGCCCACTTCCGTCATGAGCTCCCGAAGCGTCGTGTACGATCCCGCCCTCTTCGAGAACTTCACTTCTTCACCGTCCTGCTCGACCCGAACCATCTGATGGAGCACGTACTCCGGGTACGCCGCCGGTAGCCCGAGCGCCTCAGTCCCCGCCTGCACACGGGCAACGGTCCCGTGGTGATCGGCTCCCTGGACGTTGATGGCGCGATGGAAGCCACGCTCCCACTTGTCGATATGGTACGCCACATCGGGAAGAAAGTAGGTCGGAGATCCATCGCTCTTGATCATGACGCGATCCTTCTGATCTCCATACTCAGTCGTGCGAAGCCAGACCGCCCCGTCGAGATCGAATACCTTGCCGGTCTCTCGGAGGGCCTCGACGGTGGCATTCACCCGACCGTCCTCGTAGAGGGAGGACTCCAGGAAGTGGACATCGAAGTGGATGCGAAAATCGGAGAGGTCCCTGTCCTGCTCATCCCGAAGGATACGCACCGCGGTCTTCCGCATGATCCCCGACGCCTCTTCGTACTGCTCCACTACAAAGCGATCTCCGTGTTCCTCCGCCAAACTCGCCGCGATTTCGGCGACGTACTCCCCTTGGTACCCCCCTTCGGGGATCTCCGCATCTTGCCCAAATCGCTGCTGGTACCGGGCCCAAACACTTTCGGCCAGGCGATCGATTTGGGCTCCGGCATCGTTGTAATAGTACTCCCGGCTCACGGACCATCCGGTCCAGTCCAGCAGGCCCGCGATCGCGTCTCCGATCGCGCCCTGACGTCCGTGCCCGAGGTGCAAGGGCCCCGTCGGATTTGCCGAGACGAACTCGACCACAATCGCTTCCCCCCCGCCTTCATCGCACCGCCCGTAATCCTCATCCGCGGCGATGATCTCCACGAGTCCAGAGGCGACCTGCCCAGAGCTGAGCTTGAAGTTCAAGAAGCCCGGCCCGGCCACGCTCGCAGATTCGATGCCGGACTCCGCGACGACCGAGTCTTTGGCGGCGATCTTCTCAGCAAGCTCTTCGGCAATCGCGCGGGGCGACCGTCCCAGGGTTTTTGCGAGCGTCAAGGCGACAGTCGTGGTCAGGTCACCGTGGCTGGGATCCTTGGGTTGCTCGAAGCGCACCTCAGCATCTTCCACGCCCATCTCGGCGAGTGCCCTCTGGACCGCTTCCCTGATGGCTTCTTCAGACATGAAATCTCAGTCGTTCGGCCCCGGTCGGGCGTCTGAGGAGGAGGACTTGCCGCCGCCGGAAGCTTTCGACCCACCCGATGCCGTCGATGAGTCGGAGGAAGCACCCTTCGATTTGCTTGAACCCCCATCGGAACCGCCGCCGCCGGACGAACTCGCCCGCTTGTCGGACGAACCGGCACCCTCGCTGGACCCTCCTCCGGAGGCCGAACTGGAACCACTCGCTACCTTATCGGAGGCCGCTCCTTTGTCGGAGGCCACTTCCTTGTCGGACGACGCGGCTTTCTTGTACTCGTCACTCCGGTAGTCCGTGATGTAGAACCCCTCGCCTTTGAAGATCAGGCCGGCCCCGCCGGACAGGAGACGCTCCGCGATCTTTCCGCACTCCGGACAGGGCGTCCGGGGCTCATCGGACATGCGCTGAAACAGCTCGAATTCATGACCCTTCGGGCAACGATACTCGTACGTCGGCATCTTGGATTCGCGTCAATCAGTGATTCGGCATATGGCCGGCTACAGCACCCGTGATGGCGCACGACCGCGGAGTTGGCACACCCGCTCTCTGGGCCCAACAGCGGTCAAAGGTAACCACTTATTCAATCGGCGTTTAGTGTCATGGCTCCGGACACTATGCGTCGTGCGTCCCCCATTCCCCCCGCAGCACCTCACTGATTTCACCGAGCGTGGCTGAGGCCTTCACGGCTTCGATCACCGGAGGCATCAAATTGTCGGTCGCCCGGGCCGCGGATCGAACTCCTTCGAGCGCCTGGGAGGTATTCCCAAAGTCTCGCCGTGCCTTGAAGGCCTCCAGCCTACGTCCTTGATCCGCCTCCAATTCAGAAAAATCTGGGCTCGCGGCCGACATGGCCTCTTCCTCGAAAATGTTCACGCCCACCACCCGGCGGTCGCTCTTCTCGATCTCCATCTGGTGGCGGTACGCGGACTCGTGAATCGCAACCTGCATGAACTCGATGGCATTGGGTGCTCCGCCAAGGCCCTCGATCTTGTCCATATCTGCACGAGCACGCTTCTCGATCTCGTCGGTGAGGGCCTCCACGTAGTAGCTGCCGGCGAGGGGATCCACCGTATTCGTGACTCCCGATTCATGGGCCAAAATCTGCTGTGTGCGAAGAGCGATCTTGGCGGCCTCTTCGGTCGGCAGGGCCAGGGCCTCGTCAAAGCCGTTGGTGTGCAAGGACTGAGTCCCTCCCAGTGCAGCCGCCAGGGCCTGGATGGTAACGCGAACCACATTGTTGTGCGGTTGCTGAGCCGTCAGCGTCGATCCGCCCGTCTGGGTGTGAAAGCGCAGACGGCACGACCGATCCGAGGCGTTGAAGCGGTCCTTCATGAGCCGGGCCCACAGGCGTCGAGCAGCCCTGAATTTCGCGACTTCCTCGAGGAGGTCATTGTGCGCGGCGAAGAAGAAGGAAAGCCGCGGCGCGAAATCCTCCAACGGAACGTCCGCGGCGAGCACGCTCTCGACATAGGCGAGTCCGTTGGCCAGCGTGAACGCGACCTCCTGTGGGGCGGTGGAGCCGGCCTCGCGGATGTGGTAGCCCGAGATCGAGATCGAATTCCACTGCGGCACCTCCCTGGTGCAGAATGCGACGAGATCGGTGGCCAGTCTGAGGCTGGGTTCCACCGGATAGATGTACGTACCTCGGGCGACGTACTCCTTGAGCACGTCGTTCTGGACTGTTCCGGCCAGTGCTTTCCTCTCCACACCCGTCTCGTCAGCGAGCGTGAGATACAGTGCTAGGAGGATGGCTGCGGTGGAGTTGATCGTCATCGACGTGGACACTCGATCGAGCGCGATCCCGTTGAAGAGGGTTCGCATGTCTTCGATGGTGTCGACGGCCACGCCGACCCGGCCCACCTCCCCTCGCGCCATCGGATGGTCCGAGTCGTACCCCATCTGTGTGGGAAGATCGAACGCGACCGACAAGCCGGTAGTGCCTTGGGTCAGGAGGTAGTGGTAGCGCTGGTTGGTCTCTTCCGCCGTCCCGAACCCGGCGTACTGCCGCATGGTCCACAGGCGGCCCCGGTACATGTTCGGGTAAATGCCTCGGGTGAACGGAAATTCACCGGGCTTCCCGGACGCCTCCGTATCACCAGCGTTGGCCCCGTACACAGCATCGACTTCGATTCCGCTGCCGGTACGGAAGCGCCCCTCGCCGCTGTCGTCGTTCATCGGGTCTTTCAATCCTCTTCGCTCTCCGACGCAGGGTCGGTCGGCAGCATATCCATAAGAACCTTGTCCTTCTCCACCGTCTGGCCCGGAACGACGTGGATCGCGCCGACGCGCCCTCCCACCGGGGCGGTGAGTGAATTCTCCATCTTCATGGCCTCGACGACCAGGAGCTCGCCCCCCGCTTCCACCAACTCCCCCTCCTCCACTTCCACCTTTACGACGAGCCCGGGCATCGGAGCCCGAACCACCGCCGGGCCGCTGACGGCCGACCCCGCTGGACTCATGTCTCGCATCGCCTTCGTACGCTCGTCCACCACGTCGACCCGATAACGGCGCCCGCGTAACTGGAGATCCCAGCCACCAGGCCCGGCTCGCCCGGCCAGGACCATATACGATGCCCCATCCATGAGAAAGGAATAGAGGTCCGGGCTCACTGGTTCGGGGGCACAAACGTCCATCCGGTCCCCATCGATCCACACTCCTTGGTCGTCGATTTCCACCTCGAATGTGAGGTCGCCCACGGTGACGTGATAGCGCATTCGTTTAGCCGGCCGTCCGCTTCAGCACGACCACGACTTCCACGTGGGCCGTCTGTGGAAAGAGGTCGAACGCGCGCACGTCCACGACCTCGTAGGAAGACGCGAGCCGCCCGAGGTCTCTCGCAAGCGTCGCGGGGTCACAGCTGACATAGATCAAGCGTGGCGGACCCGTCGCATAAAGCACGTTCGTTACGCGGGCCTCGACCCCGTTCCGGGGTGGATTGAGAACCACGAGGTCGGCGGGCAGGGCCTCCGCCATGCGATCCTCCACCGCGCCTGTCCAAACGGTGAAGCTCTCAGGGGCATCGCGCGCTGCGGCTTTGGCCGCCTCCGCATCGCGCTCAATCGCCAAGACGTCCGCACCACGTCTCGCCAGATCCCGTCCGTACAAGCCCACACCGCAGTACGCGTCCACCACCTTTTCGCCCGGCTTCACCCCTCCCTGCTCTACTACCCATCGGTGAAGCGCCTCGCTCGCCTCCCTGTTCACCTGAAGGAACGCCGTCGGGCCGGTCTCGACGGTCTCCCCAAACCGGGTGTCATGAACGTGGGTCAGCCCGGCCAGAAGTTTTCCACCGCCTTTCGGTCGGGCGGCCCACACGGCGACGAGCCCCTCGACCTCTCGAAGAAGGATGTCCGGCCGCCCCGGACCTCGGCCACCCTCGACGACGAGGATCACGCCTTCGTCCACGGCTCGCAGCGTGAGGCGCAACTTTCGTCCCGCCGGGAGCCTCCGGGCGCCTTCGCCCCAAGCCCGCCGTAAGCCGGTCCACGCCGATGCCACGGCCGGCTCCGGAAGAATACACCCGTCTTCCACGTCGACGATTCGGTGGGGCACGCCTAGATGGTGAAATCCCGCGACCACCCGGCCGCCCTGAAGGCGGACCAGCGTAAACGTCACGCGGGACCGATACCCCTTTTCTTTCGGGCTCGGGACCACTTCTGGCGACTCGACGTCCATGTGGGAAATGCGCTTGAGCGCGGCTCCGACGATATCGCCCTTCCAGTGAAGCTGCTGGGCGTATTCGACATGCTGCAACGTGCAGCCCCCGCATTCTTCGTAATACGGACAGGCCGGCGAAACCCGGGCCGGAGACGGAACGATCAATTCACGGACTTGCCCCCTGGCCCAGCGGGGCTTGCCATGTGTGACACGCACTCGGACCTCGTCGCCCGGAGCGGTCCGCGGCACAAACACCACGCGTCCATCGTCCAGATTACCCACGCCGGCTCCGTCAGACGATAATCCCCGAATCCGCACCGTCGCTTCGGTCAAGTCCGCCATGGCCAACCCGAAGCTTGCCACGCGGAGAGCCCCCGTCCGTGCAGTCCGTTGATCCGAGCCACGCCTTTGCGGCCCCACCCGCCATGCTCCAGGAGTGCCGCCGCCAAAGCCACCAGACGGACCTCGCCATCTGAGGGCTGCAACAACTCCGGATGCTCTTCGATATAGGCGATCGTGAGATTCCCCTCCCCGAAATCATGTTCGTCCATGACTCGGAGGTGGAACGGGACACTAGTCTCGACCCCATGGATCACGAGTTCGCCGAGCGCTCGCTTCATACGAGCGATGGCGGCGGGCCTGGAACCGGCATGAACGATGAGTTTTCCCAAGAGGGGGTCGTAGTGAAGCCCGATGTCGGAACCAGCACGGATCCCTCCGTCCCACCGGACGCCAGGTCCCGAGGGCACTTCAAGGTGGTCGATGCGCCCCGTAGCTGGAAGAAAACCGTGGTCGGGGTCCTCACTTGTGATCCTGCACTCGATGGCATGCCCCGAAAACGAAACGTCCTGTTGACTGAAATCCAAGGACTCGCCACGCGCAATGCGGATCTGCCACTGCACCAAATCGAGGCCGGTCACCCATTCCGTGACAGGGTGCTCGACCTGTAACCGGGTATTCATCTCCAGGAAATAGAATTCTCCGTCCTTGTGGAGGAACTCCACGGTGCCCGCACCCCGATACCCGATGGCCTGTGCCGCCTGCACCGCGGCCAGACCCATCGCCTCCCGATCCAGAGGCTCCAGCAACGGCGATGGCGACTCTTCGATGAGCTTTTGGTGGCGACGCTGAATCGAACATTCCCGCTCGCCCAAGTGGACCACCTCGCCCGCCTGATCGCCAAGGACCTGAATCTCGATGTGGCGCGGCCGTGCCAAGTACTTCTCCACGTAGATCGATCCGTCCCCAAAGGCGGATTCCGCCTCTCGGGACGCCGCCTCGAGGGCTCCCGGCAGGTCGGCGGCGGCGGATACGACCCGCATACCCTTCCCACCGCCCCCCGCAACCGCTTTGAGCAGCACGGGAAATCCCAACTCTTGCGCGGTGTCGGCGGCTTCGGCGGAACTGGACGTAGGACTCAGACTACCGGGAATGATCGGGACCCCCGCTTCGGCCATACGGCGCCTCGCCTCGGTCTTGTCCCCCATCGCCTGAATAGACTCCGGGCGGGGGCCGATGAACACCAGGCCGGCTTTCTCCACGTCGGCGGCAAATGACGCCCGTTCGGCCAGGAATCCATACCCGGGGTGGATTGCGCCCGCATCCGTACTTCGGGCCACCTCGATGAGATGCTCTCCCCGAAGGTAGCTCTCCGACGACGGAGCGGGTCCGATGCGAACCGCACAATCGGCTTCTAGAACATGCGGTGATAGGCGATCCGCGTCCGAATAGACCGCGACGGAGGCGAGGCCCAACTCACGGCATGCCCGAATGATCCGAACGGCGATCTCGCCACGATTGGCCACGAGCACAGTGTCGAACATGGGCGGCCGCTCAGAGTCCTTGGAAGGGCTTCAGGGCCGAAGGGCCCTCTCTCGTGAGGTGGAGACTGAATTCTGGTAGACGTGTGTGGGAGTGTAAACCCCCCAGAGCCCGCTGCACTTCTTCAATAGCCTTCGGGCAGGGGGACCGGCGGATGTCCACCCAGAGATGGCGGTTGAGAAAGCTCGCCCAGGTCATCCATGTCTGGATGCGGCTCGCCCTCCTCGAGTATCGGTCGTCGTCGATTCCCGGATGCCAGCTCTTCGGCCTCGGTAGCGAGGCCGCTAGCAGAGCCGATTCGCGCGGGCTCAGATCTGACGCCGGTTTGTTGAAGTAATGCTGTGCGGCCTCCTCCGCTCCGTAGATTCCGGTCCCGAATTCCACCACGTTGAGGTATATCTTGAGCATCCGTCGCCTTGGAACGACCTCCTCCAGATGGATGGTGAGTGCGGCTTCGCTGAGTTTGCGCAACGGATTGCGTGTCGGTGACAGTCAGAGGTTCTTGGCGAGCTGCTGCGTAAGTGTGGACGCGCCACGTGGCGCGTCGCCGCTTTCGAGCGCCTCCGCTATTGCCGCCTTGATCTCTGCAGTCGCGAAACCGTGATGCGCAAAAAAGCGGTTATCCTTGGCCACAATCACGGCGCGCTTGAGGTGCGATGATATTTCGCTGTAGGGCACCCACCGCCAGTCTGCGGATCGCTCTTCGGATCGACTCCCACCATCTCAGTAAAGCTCGATGAATGCGGTGGTTTCGGGGTTGTTGTCGACGAGATCCTTCACTTCGGGCCACATGATCCATTGCCACACGACCCACGCGAGCACCACCATGGTCATAGGTGGGAGACAGCCCGCGGAGATCAGTGGTCAGGGCGGAACGTCGTCTTTCGTCATAATACCTAAAATAGGTATTACCTGAGGACATCATTCAAAGTAATTACCCGCCTGCTCGCGGGTTCACCGGAGCAGGCGGGTAACTCCTATTGGAGAAAGACCTCCGCCGTCAGCTCGCTTCCCCTCCGGATGATTCTGAATTGGATCGGCTCGTCCTCGTCATAGGACCGGATGAGCCGAAGCACGCGCCCGACCGTATCGGCCTCCCGGGCGCCGACGGCGAGCACCACGTCGCCGGCCATGAGCCCCAGCGTCGATTCCTCGTCTACCTCGACCACCAGCACCCCGGAGTCGCTTCCGAAGTACTCGCCGAGCTCGGGATTTAGATCGATAAACTCCACGCCTTCCACAGAGGTGACACCGAAACCGTAAGTGAAGACGTCGGGCGCCATGACCTGAACGTCCGCCAAGCGATCCCCGATGACGCCCAATCGATCCCGGACCACGTCCATACGATCGGCCATATCGAGGTCGAAGTCCCCGTCCGGTCCGAAGCTCCACCTGTTTCCGTTCGGGTCACCGCCCAAGATGTAGCCTTGCCTCTCGCCAAAGGTCCGGACTTCAGAAAACTCGAACTCGTCGGCCTCGACATTCACCGTGTTACTGGCGCCATCCCTCAGATATCGGATCTCGACGGCCTCACCCGCCTCCAAGTCACCCGCCAATGCCAGGAGGCGCTGGGCCGGAAGGGATTGGTCCAAATCGAGGTCCCTCTCCATATCGGAGTCGGGCAGCGGCAGCGTCAGCACTTGGCCCTCGAACACCGTAATGACGTCGCCCTCCTCAAGCCCCGCTTCTTCGGCCGGAGGATCGCGCATCACACGGGTGACCAACGCCCCATCCCGGTCGAAACGCCGGGATTGTTCCACGTCCAGATAAAGCCCCAGTCACGTTCTCGACTGCTGCTGTGCAAAAATATTGACGAGAGAAGCCAGCCCTGACCGATTCGAAACTCGAGTGCGATTGCGAGTCTGAGTCTGAGTCTGAGTTCGATCCTGACCCACTCCGGCGGTGGGAATCATTGAGATCACGCACATCAGCACGGTCAGCCATTTCAGCGTTCTTTTCGCCGTCACCGTCATCCCCCCATCGTATATCCCCGCTTCCCGGCGGAGCGCCTGAAGTCATTCCTGAAATGGTCTAAGTGGGCTGGAGCGTTGCCTGGGAATCGGCAGAGGGGGGCAAGAGCGGCAGACGGAGGCTAAAGCGGGACGTTCCCGTGCTTCTTTCGGGGGTTCTCGTCGCGTTTGTTGCGGAGCATGTCGAGCGCGCTGATGAGACGAGGTCGTGTGGTCCGCGGATCGATGACGTCATCGATGTAACCGCGCGCGGCAGCGATGTATGGATGCGAGAACTCGGCCCGGTATTCCTCGATTCGGTCCTCAGCCGCGGCCTCCGGATCTTCGGCCATAGCAAGTTCCTTGCGAAACAGTACCTCGACCGCGCCCTTGGGGCCCATGACCGCAATCTCCGCTGTCGGCCACGCCAGGTTCACATCCCCCCTGATGTGCTTGGAGTTCATCACGTCGTAGGCCCCGCCATAGGCCTTCCGGATGATGACGGTGATCTTCGGAACGGTCGCTTCGGAGAAAGCGTAGAGCAGTTTTGCGCCATGCCGGATGATCCCACCATGCTCCTGGTCCACCCCCGGCAAGAATCCGGGGACATCCTCGAAGACGATCAGCGGAATGTTGAAGGCGTCGCAAAACCGGACGAAACGCGCCCCCTTTACCGATGAATCGATGTCCAGCACCCCTGCGAGGAACGCAGGCTGATTCGCGACGATCCCGACCGCGTGTCCCCCAAGGTGGGCGAAACCGACGATGAGATTCCGAGCAAACGCTTCGTGAACTTCATAGAACTCCCGGTCGTCCACAACCGCCATTAAGACTTCATGTATATCATAGGATTTACTGGAGTTATCAGGCACTACTTCCAGTAGTTTATCATCTCGACGTTCGCGTGGATCGTCCGTGGCTCTGGACCCGGGGACCTCAGTATTGTTCTGGGGAAGAAACGCCATCAAGTCCCGAACCGCAGCCAAACACTCCGGTTCCGAATCGTGGGCGAAGTGAGCCACCCCAGAAGTGGAAGCGTGTACGTCCGCCCCACCTAGGCCCTCCATGTCGATGTCCTCGTGCGTGACCGTCTTCACGACTCCAGGCCCGGTGACGAACATGTAGCTCGTGCCACGGACCATGTACACGAAGTCTGTGATGGCGGGTGAGTACACGGCTCCGCCGGCACAAGGGCCCAGTATCACGCTGATCTGGGGAATCACACCCGATGCCAGCGTGTTTCGTAGGAAGATGTCGGCATAGCCGGCCAGGGAGACCACCCCTTCCTGAATTCGTGCGCCACCGGAGTCGTTCAGTCCGATGAGGGGCGCCCCATTTTTCAGGGCCATATCCTGAAGTTTGACGATTTTCTCAGCGTGGGCCTCGGAGAGTGAGCCCCCGAAGACGGTAAAATCCTGGGAAAAAACGTATACGAGTCGCCCGTGAATCGTCCCGTACCCAGTGACGACCCCGTCCCCCAGGATCTTCTGGTCAGCGAGCTCCTCGTCGGTGGACCGGTGCGTAACGAAGCGATCCATCTCGACGAAGGAATCCTCGTCCAGCAGGAGCGCCACGCGCTGGCGAGCGAGAAGCTTGCCCTTCGCCTGCTGGGCATCGCGTCTGGCCTCCCCGCCGCTGAGCTCCGCCTCCCGTCCGAGGGCCTCGAGATGTTCCAGCTTCTTGTCCATCGACATTCGCCGACCCCCCGGCCTAGAAGGCTGTTGAAGGAGTACAGTGGGCCGCCAACCCGTGCTATCGCACGGGTACCCGGGAGGCTACCGGTTGGCGGGCTCGGAAGGGACCAGCATCGGACAATTGAACCCCACGACGCGGTCCAGTGCCCCCTCAGGGATCGAATCCGTTTCCGGGTCCCGCAAAGGCGGCCTCACGATGGGCTCAGCTCGCGCGCCGTCGGCCAGGTTGAGAACTCTCCGATCCTGTAGACAACCCACGAAGTGGTCTCGTACGACCCTACCGTCGACGACGAACAACCGGCCCGTCGCCCCTGAAAAGCCTGGCATAGCCTCGAGCGTATCCAATAAATCACCCGGTGTGGAGGCCCCCCTGCGGATGCCCTGGAGAAGAAGGCCGGCAGCGTCAAACCCCAAGGCAGGCACCAGATCGAGAAGCGTACGCTGATAGAGCGCCTCATAGGCCTCTACGAAACGCTCGTATCCCTCCCCCTGCCCCTCGGCAGGCTGGGGAGACACCGTCACCACCCCGTTGGTGTGGCGCGTGTCGACTCTGGACAGCATCGCCTCTTCGCTCCAGCCCGTGGTGCCCAGTACGCGAATCTCCAAGGAATCCAGCCCGAAGAAGGTCACCTGGGGCGCCATTAACTCGACGTCCCTCGCCGGAAGCGGCAAAACGAGCACATCCGGAAGCAGGGCTTCCGCCTGTCGAAGTTGTTCTTCAAAGAATGTCGCCCCTATGGGGTAGCTGATCTCACCCAGCATCAGGCCCCCATACGATTGAAAAGACTCGGAAAAGGCTCGTGCCTCGTACAGGCCGTCGGCGTTGTCGGGATACACGACGACCGCCGTGAACAGGTCGCTGGCAATCGCGTACCGCGCCAACGCTCGTGCACCACCCGGATCCGCGCTGCTGAGGGAATACACGCCCGTGGAACCCTCAGGGACGACGGGAGACGTCGGTGAGATGACGGCAAGAGTGCCCTGCACTCGACTGGCGATCTCTGATAAAGCACCGTCCTGGAGAGGTCCGATGATCCCGAGGACTTCCGACGCTTCGATCCCCGAAAAAGCGATCCTCGCACCGACGATATCACCGCCGCTGTCTTGGACGACCAACTCGGCTGCCTTGCGGTTTCCCACTGGCTGGCCAAACATCTGAAAGGCGACTTCTATACCCTCCTGGATGCCGGTCGCGAACTCCCTCAGTCGGGGCGACCCGCTCGTGGGGAGAATCGCCCCGATGCGTGGAACCATCATGAAGTCGGTCACGTCACCAGACAAAATAGCTCGGGCCAAGAGCTGCGCCCTGCCGGTGGCCCCAGAATCCAGCGCACGGGTCGCATAAGCTTCGGCGGCGGCATCGGCACCCAGGGTGTATTGCCGGAAGGCGAATTCAGCCAAAACCGGGGCAACCAAACCCTCATCCGACGTGACGAATACACGAAGCTCGCTATACGAGAGATCTTCGACGTAGTCTTCCACACGTGTGAAGGCCTCATCGGAAACGGGCTCGCCCGAAACAGGCAACCAGGCCAACACGGCTTCGGCAGTCCTACCCAACCCCTGAAGCACGTCACCCTCCAAGAGCGTCACTTCGGCGATTCGCTCGTCTCCGTCGGTCAAGTAACTCCGGAACTCGCGCGCCGCTTCCAGCGACCCCTCCAGATTGCCGTTGGCTTTGGCGGCTCGGGCTCGAATCCAGAGGACGTCCACAACCTCCGTAGCAGCGCCGTATTCAGCCGAGATCTCGAGAGCGAGCACTTCGGCAAGCTCGAAGGCCTCCTGGTCTAGGGCGGCCTGCGCTTGAGCAAGAAGGGAGTCGATTTCCGCTTGCTGGACCGCGGGAAGCGTTCCCGCCTCGATCGCCGGCCCTGCCCGATCCGCCCCAGCCTCACCAGTTGGTGCACCCACGGTGGAACATCCGAAGACGGCGAGCACAGCGACCATCGAAAGCCCGGGCGCGACTGACGTCCGGACTTTCGGGGGCGAGTAAAGCATGGAAAGCTTCGCCCTAGGCCTCTTCCTTGGCCTCATCCTCATCGGCGTCACCTTCATCGGCGTCCGCGGCGGCCTCACCGACGTCGGTGTCTTGGTCACCCGCGTCGGCATCGTCTCCGGCATCTTCGGCTTCGGCCTCAACAGCGTCGGCTTCGACTTCACCAGCTTCGGCCTCGGCTTCGACTTCAACGGCCTCAGCTTCGGCCTCGACCGCATCCTCTTCGGCCGTGGCTTCCGCGGCGTCCGGCTCCGGTTCATCGGCGGCCACACCCGACGAAGCTTCGGCGCCGTACTCGTCAAACTCCTCCCCGGACTCTTCTTCCGGCGGAGGCTCCGGCACATCCATACGCTCTGGAAGCGTTCCCACCTCAAGCACGATTCTTCGATTCGCGGCGTCCGACTCGATCACTTTCAGCTCTAGTGCCTCTCCGACGCGGAAGTACTCAGGAAGCTTTTCTTCCTCATCGACTCCGGAATGGGAGGTCGGCACGAAACCCTCGATGTCGTCGCCGAGGTCTACGACCACTCCCTTTTCTTGCACACGAGCGACCGTACCGGCGGGCTCGACACCTGCGGAGAAGCGCTCTGAGATTTCGGGCCACGGATCATCGGTAAGCTGCTTGATCCCGAGTGAGATCCGCTTCGCATCCGCATCGACGTCCAGCACCAGCACCTGGACTTCGTCGCCCTTCTGGATGATTTCCGAGGGATGCTCGACCCTCCGGGTCCAGCTTAGATCGGATACGTGCACCAGGCCGTCGATCCCCGACTCGATTTCGACGAACGCACCGAAGGACGTGAGGTTTCGAACCACTCCGGCCAACTGGGTGCCCGTCGGGTATTTCGCCGGCAGAGCAAGCCAGGGATCCTCTTCGATCTGCTTCATTCCCAAAGAGATCTTTTCGTCCTGCATATCGACCTTCAACACCACAGCCTCGATCTCGTCGCCGATGTTCACGAGCTTGGACGGGTGCCGAATGTTACGCGTCCACGACATCTCAGAGATGTGAACAAGGCCCTCGACACCCTTCTCGAGCTCAATGAAGGCTCCATAGTTCATGATCGATACGACCTTTCCACGCACCCGGGAACCGACTGGGTACTTCTTGTCGATCCCGGTCCACGGGTAGGGCAGAAGCTGCTTCAGACCCAAGGAAATACGCTCGCGGTCCCAATCGATGTCGAGGACCTTCACGTCGAGTTTGGCGCCGATATCGACGGCCTCAGACGGATGTCCAACCCGCCCCCATGACATGTCCGTGATGTGAAGCAGGCCGTCGAGTCCACCCAAGTCGATAAACGCACCGAAGTCGGTGATGTTCTTGACGATGCCTTCGCGGACCTGACCGATCAAGAGCTCCATGACCAGGGTCTCGCGCTTCTTCTCGCGCTCCCCTTCCAGGATGACGCGGCGAGAAACCACGATGTTCCGACGGCGCTTGTTGAGCTTGATGATCTTGAACTCGAACGTCTGTCCGAGGAGATCCTCTATGTTCGGCACCCTACGCAGCGCGATCTGCGATCCGGGCAAAAACGCGTCGACACCCATGATGTCCACCGTGACACCGCCCTTGATCTTGCGGGCCAGCATCCCCTCGACCGGCTCGTCGGCCTCATGGGCCTCTCGGATCTTCTCCCAAACGCGCAGGAAGTCGGCCTTCTTCTTCGACAGGACGACGATGCCGTCATCGTCCTCGAGGCTTTCGAGAAGAACCTCTATTTCTTGGCCCGGCTCGAGCGTGTCACGGTCCTTGAATTCGTCGAGCGGGACCGCTCCCTCGCTCTTGAAGCCGAACTCTAGGATGACTACGCTCTCAGTCACCCTGAGTACCTTCGCGTGAACGATTGCGCCCTCCCTGAAGTCTCCCATCACATCAGTGTGATCGGAGAGCAGGGCCTCGAAATCCGCTGCGGATATGTCGAGAACTTCCTCTCCATATGGATCCGCCAGCAACTCAGGGGAAATACCGCCCGGTCCCTTCTCGGCTACGGCTACGGCTGCCGAATCAGTGCTGGGGTCTTGTGAGGAGGCTTCAGCTTCGCCGGCTTCGGATTGGCTCTCAGCGGCGGCTTCTGCTTCGGGGGTGGGGTCCGGGGACTGGGGGTCTGGGTCTTTGGCCATGGTCGATTCACCGACGGATCTCGCCGGTGCCTATTTTGCCGGACGCTGCAACAGCGACTCGGTCCGGGTTGAGGGATAGACGAAACAGCAGGCCCCGCCGCCAGGGGCCTAGTGTGGTGAAGCTATACCTCTCACTAAAGAGCAGTCAAGTCCTTTACCCGCCTCACAATAACAGCCACCTGCTCATCGAATGGCAGCCCCGTTGTGTCCACCTCCACGGCGTCCGCCGGCCGCCTCAAAGGGGAGTGACGCCGGCTCTGATCAGCCTGATCCCGCCGTTCGATGCGCTGGGCCTCCTCCTCGATCTCGGCCGACGTCGGCTCCCTTCCGGAATCCTGGAGTAGCCGGCGCCGGGCGCGCTCCTCGAGCCCCGCGACCAGGAAGATCTTTACGTCCGCGTCTGGGAAAACGACGGTGCCCATGTCCCTTCCGTCGGCCACGAGGTTCCCGTGGGCGCCCACCGCGCGCTGCACCCAGAGAAGCCAATCACGGACCGCCAGGAGACTGGCAACGGCCGAAACGCGCCCGGTCACGTCGGGACTCCGGAGCTGGGACGTAAGAAGCGCACCGCCGCGGTGAATGTCCACACCGTCGCCTTCTGCTTCGACCTCGATGCCGAGCTCATTCAACTGTCCGGCCTCAAGAGTCTCCCACTGCTCCTCCGGCACGCCCTCCTGGAGAAGCGCGAAGGTCACCGCCCGGTAAAGCGCCCCCGAATCTAGGTGCCGCAAGCCCAACCGTTTCGCCACGGCTTGGGCGGTGCTTGTTTTACCCGACCCCGCAGGCCCGTCGAGCGTGATCACGGGGCGGCGGCGGGCGGATCCGGTCACGTGCGCGCTAGGTCTTCGAGCAAGCCCCAAAAGTTCGGAAAACTCACGTCCGCTACGTCGGCGCCGTCGATGTCGATTTGATTGCCCTTGAGGGCTCCGAGTACGCCGAACGCCATGGCGATGCGGTGGTCGTTATGGCTCGATACCCGGCCCACGAGCGGATGATCGCCTCCCTCGATTTCGAGGCCATCACTCAACTCCTCGGCCTTCACACCCACGGCGCGGAGATTCTCCGCGAGCGCCTTGATCCGGTCGGACTCCTTGAGCCGCAGCTCAGACGCCCCGGTGATGCTGGTCACACCCTCGGCCCGGGCGGCCAGGATTGCCATGACGGGAAATTCGTCGATCATGGCGGGCACCTCATCCGCCCCAACTTTCGTGGCGACCAGCTTCGAAGGGAGCGCACGAAGCGAACTCACGGGTTCCCCGCCATCTTCGTCGAAGGGATCGGCCCCCACCTTCGCACCCATGCGGTTCAGTACATCCAGCAGCCCGCGGCGGGTCGGATTCATGCCCACGTGGTCGATCTCGAGTCCGCCTTCCATCCCGCCTAGGATCGCCAATGCGAGGAAGAACGCCGAAGACGAAAAGTCGCCCGGAATCTCAAGGTTCAGAGGTGCGATGCGCTCCGGGGGATCCCTCAACTCTACCTTCCAGAGGCCGTCCACTTCATGAGAGATGACCGGGACGCCGCACGTACTCAGCATGCGTTCCGTATGATCTCGAGAGCGATGTGGCTCTGACACAAAGACGAAGGCGCCGCCCACCAGGCCCGCCAACAACACCGCGCTCTTCACCTGTGCGCTCGCCACCGGGGAGTCGTAGTCGATCGCATCGAGCGGACCGCCGGTCACCTCAAGAGGAAGCCGATCGGGTCCATCCATTTCACGAAAAACCGCGCCCATCTTGGACAGCGGTGTGGTCACCCGCCTCATCGGACGGACGCGCAAGGACGCGTCCCCGGTCACGGTGACCGTCATCGGCTGGCCCGCCAGGACACCCAGCATGAGCCGAGCGCCCGTGCCGCTGTTCTCGAAATCAAGGACGTCGTGTGGCTCATGCAGGCCACGAAGACCCACGCCTTGAATCCGCACTTCGGTTCCATTTCCGACAAGCGGAGGGATGTCTACGCCTAAATCGCGAAGCGCCCGTGCTGTCGCTTGGGGATCCTCCCCCGGCAGTAGACCGCGCAGGCGGCTCTCCCCCGAGGCGAGTGAGGCGAAAATGAGGGCCCGTTGGGTGACCGACTTGTCCCCCGGCATCCGAATGCGTCTCACCCTTCCCTCCTCCACTCCTGCGTAGCGCGCATCAACTCAGCGATTTCTTCCCTCGATCTCTCGGCCAACGCCGTCCGGACGGCGGCAAGACCAGCCTGCACGCTGTCGATCGCCAGCTCGTTCTCCTCGCTTGCCTGGTCGAACAGGCCTGTCCACATCTCCGGCGAGCTCTCCGCTAGACGCGTCAAGTCCCGACCCCCGGGGCCGAGATCGCTCACGGCGAGGCCAGCACCGGCCATCGCCCGGGCCACCACGTTGGATATCAACTGTGGCAGGTGACTCGCCCATACCATAAGCCGGTCGTGGGCCTCCGCATCCATGGGCCGAATTCTCGCGCCCAGCGCCTGCCACATGGACTCCACGGCCTTGATTCGTTCACGCTCAGCCTCCCCGCCACAAACGAAGACGGTTTCACCGGAGAAGAGATCCGCGGTCGAGACCCCGTATCCCGTGGCGGTCCCACCGGCCATGGGATGACTCCCGACGAATTGCGTGGCGAAACCGAGTTCGCCCGCTTCCCGCAACAACGGCCCTTTGAGGCCCACGACATCGGTGATGGTCGCATCCCTCCACTCCCCGGAATGGGCCCTCATCATCTCCAGAGCCACGGCCAAGGGAGTCGCGTAGACCACCAGATCCTGCCCCTCGGCGGCCTCCCCGGCCGTGTCGGCCACGGCATCGATCACCCCATCGGCCAAAGCCCGCTCGGCGGCGTCCCGACCGCGGTTGAAGGCGACGACCCGCGGCGCATTATCCAACAGGCGTAGCGCGCGCGCGAGCGATCCTCCAATCAGACCCAGGCCCACGATCCCCACCCGTTCGAAGGAGAGTCCCGGGCTCACAGCCTTCCCGCCTTTTCGCTCAGCTCGCTCTCCGTCCCGGGGTCGCCGTCGCCCCCGATCTCTCCGCCCGCACCATCGTTGTGCGGAATCTCCACGCTGAGGCCGTCACGGGCGACGACCGCGCCGGGAAACGCCTCACGCGCTTCGGCTTCGAGCGCTGAGGGGTCATCGGAATACCGCGCGGAGATGTGCGTCAGATAGAGCCGGCGAACGCCGGCCTCAGCCGCCAGAGCCGCCGCGCCCCCAGCGGTACTGTGGTATGTCTGGCCGGCCCGCTCAGCTTCCTCGTTCCCGAACGTGGCTTCGTGGATCAGCAGAGAAGCGTCCTTCGCGATCTCCTTCGTCGCTTCAGAAGGACGCGTGTCGCCCGTGTACACGACCGACCGCCCTGGCCGCGGTGGTCCCACGACATCGGCGGGTTCGATTTGTCGTCCATCGACCTCGACCGCCTGTCCCATGTGCAACTTTCCGAAGAGTTCTCCCTCCGGTACTCCCAGAGCGCGGGCGCGCTCGACATCGAAGCGGCCGAGCCGCTCGTGCTCAACGAAGGCGTACCCCAACGCCGAAGTACGGTGATCCACCGGGAAGGCGACTACGTCGTAGTCCCCGTACTCAACCCGCGAACCCGCGTCGAGCTCGTCGATCTCGAGTGGAAAGGGCACCCGGTCCACGCCCAAGCTCACGACCTGCTCGAGCGTGGCCCGGGACGAGGCGGGTCCAAAGACACGGAGCGGGTCGGCTCGACCTTGAAGCGCCATCGTCCTCAGAAGCCCCGTGATACCGAGGAAGTGATCGGCGTGAAGATGAGTCACGAATACATCCTGGACGGTGAAGCCCGTGCCATAACGCATCATCTGCCGCTGGGTTCCCTCGCCGCAGTCGAGAAGGAAGGAGTCCCCTTCGCGCTGAAGGGCGATCGCACTCACGTTGCGACGCACGGTGGGGCGCGTAGCAGCGGTGCCGAGGAATGTGACTCGAATCATGTCCTGGCCAAGCTGGTGTTGTGGCGGGTGACGCCCTTGAAGGCTGTTGAAGGAGTACAGTGGGCCGCCACCCGTGCTATCGCACGGGTACCCGGGATGCCACGGCCCTAGCTCCAACAACGGAGATGGGGCCGTGCCACCGCAACCCTGCAACGTGTAAGATCATGTCCCAAGATGGACTTGGGCACAGGGCGGTTGTGCGGTTGCTGTACTCCTTCAACAGCCTTCTAGACAAACTAGCGTCCAGCTTGCCGCGTCAGAAGAGCAGAAGCTGGATCCGGAAGGTCCGGCCCGGCTGCGGGAGCCCGCACTGATCGAAGATCGTATTGTCGGTCAGGTTCGTGACTGAGACGAGCGCATCTACATTCGTGAGAGCGGACCGCCCCTCGAACCCGAAGAGTCGCCGGAGTTGAAGATCGAAGCGGTGCGTTCGCTTCAGGCGGTCCATCGAGGACGAGTCCGCATTCAAGCAAAACTGCTTACCCACGAACCGATACCCACCGGACACCCTGAATTCCGCCGGGAGCTGCGTAGCCAATGCGAGGCCGCCGACCACACTCGGCTCGTACTCTGGCCGGGTGCGGTCACCGCTAACATCTTCAACCTGCCAGGCCTGGAAATGGTAGCGTGAGATCGCCACTGTACTGCATCGCCCGCCACTCTCCCGACGCTACCATTTCCAGGCCCGTACTCCGAATGCCATCACGGTTTACGCGCTGGCGCTTGGGTCCTTGCGGGGTCAGCACGCCAACCCGCACGATGCCGTCATTGAGGACCTGCCGGAAGCCCACCACTTGGATGTCGACCCCCTGCAGGGCCCAAGTAAGCCCAAGCTCCCCACCCGTTAGAACCTCAGGCTCGAGGCCCGGATTCGGGAGGAAGCGACCCAACGCGTCTGAGTACAGCTCTCTGAGGGAGGGGAAACGCGCGCGACGGCTGATCCCTCCGTGGAGCAGCAAAGAGCCTCCGCCCGTGAGTGAGGACAACCCGAGGCGGGCACCCCAATCACCCATGCGTCCGAGTCGGGGATTTCCACCCGATTCTGGCGTGTCCGCTCCGTCGGTCGATAGGCCCACGCTGATGCGCGTTGCCCCTACTCCGTCCCAACCCGGGGAATCGTCGAACCGCCACTCCACCTCAGTCCCCAGGCTCCACAGGCGTTGCCGAAAATCTCGTTCACCGGAGCTGGTCAGTCGCTCCGTGTGGGATATGTCTCCGTACGTCAGCGCCGTCCGTAAATCTCCCCTCTCGCCGATGCCGTGCTCCCCGAGTATCCGAAGGGTCGCCGTCCTGTCCTCCCCCTCCTCTTCCTTGATCACGTTCCCGTATGTGGGTGCATCGAACTGCTCGATGTGGAACGAACCAAGATCGAGGCCCAGGCTCGCTTCGAGACCACCCATGCCCCAGCGCGTCTCCTTGGAGCCGGTGCCGCCGGACAACGCGGTGATCACGCGCGCCTGATCCGGATATCGCCAGAGTCTCGGATCCGCTTCGTGGATCTCAGGTGGCACTCCGCGCTCCACGTCGAATCCGGAGGAGGTGAGCGACATCCAGCCGCCCCCTTCACCCTGATATCGGACGGAGACGAACGCATCCTTATGCTCGACGTCACTATTGAGGCGAAGATCCCCGTCGGCGCTCAACAACGCGGGGTCTCCGGAGATCCCTGAGCCGTCGTTGGGAATCGAGACGCCGGGCCGGTCCCTGAAGCCACCGCCGCCTTGTACCAGCCAATCTCCTCCTCGGGACTCGAAGGAGCGGGCAACGGTGCCACTGAGCACCAGGCCTCCGTTGTCGTCCGCCGCCGCACTGAAGGTGGCCGGCGGGGGCGCCTCCAAGCGCTCGACACCACGCGCCACGTCGATCGACACGACGCCCGCCAGAACGTTCGGACCGTAAAGGACCGACGAGAGTCCTCGCAGCAGATGAACGGAGCGTGCGGCCGTCAGCGGAATGATCGAGAGGTCCGTGCGATGATCCCAACCCAGGGTCAGAGGGACGCCATCCACGAGTACCGCGATATGCCGGTCTGTCGCGCCCCGCAGACTCGGCTGCGCTTCTCCCCTCTAATTTTCCCGGACGCGCCCCAACGGCATTTCGCGCAACGCCTCTTCCAGCGTAGGAATCGGCACAGAGCTGAGGGGATCGAGACGCATCTCCACGACGCCCACGCCGCCCGTGGCCGTGAGACGGCGACCGGCCACGACTTGAATGCCATCCAGCCGGAAGCCGCTCGGAAAGTTCGTGAGCGTATCTAAACGGACTGAGTCCGGTGCCTGGGCCCTCGCCGCCTGCGGCCACACGCCCACGATCACCGCGGTCGCCACGAGGGTCGCCACAACGGACGTCATCGAGGACCCCAGGATGGCCGGCTTACGATGTGCTGTTATGGCGGGTGGGATCGTCAGTTTCACGATGGATGGGATACGAAGTCCAGGCCGAAGTCGAGGACCGGGGCTGAGTGGGTGATCCAACCGCTGGAAATGAAGTCGACGCCGGTCTCCGCGATCGCGCCGACCGTCTCAGCCGTCACCCGACCGGATGCCTCGAGCACCGCTCGCCCCGCAGTCATTTCGACCGCCCGAAGCAGGTCCGGCAGGGCCATGTTGTCCAAGAGGACGGCTGAGGCGCCTGCTTCGAGGGCCTCGCCGAGCTGATCCAGCGTATCGACTTCGATTTCGATGGTGGTGGCCGGCCCACTCTGCTTCCGCGCCGAATCGATCGCGGCCGCCACCCCCCCGGACGCGGCAACGTGGTTGTCCTTGATGAGGATGGCGTCGCTGAGTCCGTATCGATGATTCGCGCCGCCTCCTGCTCGGACCGCCTGTTTTTCGAGGGCGCGCAGCCCCGGGGTGGTTTTCCGGGTACAACAGATCCTCGCGTCGGTGCCGGCCACCGCGGCCACAAGCGTTCCCGTGGCCGTGGCCACGCCGGAGAGGTGGCTGAGGAAATTGAGCGCAGTTCGTTCGGTGGTGAGGATCGATCGGGTCGGGCCCTCCACGGTTGCCACGACTTCGCCGGCCTCGATGGAAGCACCCTCGTCTGCCTCGAAGCGAAGCTCCACCGTTGGATCAACCAGCTTGAAAGTCAGTGACGCGGGTTGCACCCCAGCGAGTACGCCTCGCTCCCGTGCGACGACATGGGCACGAGCCGTTGCTTCCGGCGAGATCACCGCCCGAGACGTGACGTCCCCGCCGGACCCGAGATCCTCGTCGAGCACGCGTCGCACGAGCGGTTCCATGAGCGCTTCGGGGAGATCGGAAATGTCTTTCACGCCGTTCGTCGACACCGCGACTAGCGGGATACCCCGGCCACCGGACTGAGGGAAGCCCGGTCTTCCACCGTCACCAGGACCTCTGCACCATCGGCGAAGTCACGACCCTCGGCTCCCAGGTCCACCATGCGCTGAACCGCCCGGCGAGCCGCTACAACCACATCGTCAGGAATCGTGACCTCGTACCGCATCTCCTGTAGACTCTCGAGGATGTTCTGAAGCGTGATGCTCTTCATGTGGGGGCACATGTTACACGGCCGAATGAACTCTACGTCCGGTGTCTCGGCCGCGACGTTGTCACTCATCGAGCATTCCGTGACCATCAGGACGCGGGCTGGACGCCTCCCCTTCACGTACCCAATCATGGATGAAGTGGACCCGGCGTAATCCGCTTCGGCAAGAACGGCCGGGGAGCACTCCGGATGGGCCAGCACCACGAGGCCCGGTGTGCTTTCGCGATACTTGCGAATCTCTTCGGCGGTAAAGCGCTCGTGGACCTCGCACAGCCCCGCCCAAGCGATCACTTCGACATCGGTGAGCGCAGCGACATTCTTGGCGAGGTATTGGTCCGGCAGAAGAATCACGCGATCGACGCCCATCGCCTCCACCACGTTGACGGCATTGGCCGACGTACAACAAATGTCAGACTCCGCCTTCACATCCGCCGACGTATTCACGTACGTCACGACCGGTACGCCTGGGTACTTCTGCTTGATCAGGCGCACGTCCTCTCCGGTGATCGAGGAAGCCAACGAGCACCCGGCCTCAAGACTCGGTATCAGAACGGTCTTATCCGGAGACATCAGCTTCGAAGTCTCAGCCATGAAGTGGACGCCGGCCTGCACGATGATGTCCGCATCTGTCTTCCCTGCCTGGATCGCCAACTGGAGGGAATCCCCTACGAAGTCGGCAACGCAGTGGTAGATGTCAGGGGTTTGATAATTGTGGGCGAGAATCACTGCGTTCTCGGCCTTCTTGAGCTCGTTGATCGCATGGATCAGCGGCGCCACCACCGGCCACTCCACCGGCGGGATGAAATCCTTGACCCGTTCCTGAAGATCCGCCGTCTTGCGCGCGACCTCAGGGGTGTATTCAAGCATCTCGTATGCGTCGCTCGTGGGCCGTGGCAATCCGCGTCGAGCGGTACAGCCAGGCCGTGATTGGCTTCTCAGGGCCTTCCGCCCCAGACGTCGAATTCGCCGCATTCTACACAATATCGGCCCATTCGATCCGGACTCAAGGCTCGTGGGGCACTTTCGGATGGCCGATTGTCTCCCCTTAGGACGTCCGGCGTAGCCCGCCGTAGTGGAATCGGTTAACGTACCGTACGCTCCACACCCCGCCGCTGCGCCCCCAACCTGCGGCTTCCCCGCCACCGGATGACCTCCAAAATCCGAGAGGCCCTCCCGACTTGAGCGTCAGAGGTTACGCGACACTGTCCTTGGTGGCCGTATTTTTTGCAATCTCCGACTTGCTCCAGCGCGCGCTGGTCTTCCCGGCGGCCCGGATGCTTGCCGGGCACGGGCCGGCGGTCCACGGGAGGTGGCAGCGGTTCCTGTCGCGTACGCTGTTCATGATCCTGAAAAGGTTCGGCGGCGCCGACATACCACAACCTGGTCGGGTGCCCGGCGGGCCTGGGATCCTGATCCTCATGAATCACCAGTCCATTTTGGACATCCCCATGGCCATCGCGTCTGGTCAGGGCGTGTTCTCGAGGATCGTGACTCGGCAGAGGTACGCCCGGTGGATTCCCGTTATCTCACACACCATCCGCACGCTCGAGTATCCGGTGGTGAACCCACGGGCGAAGGCGGGGACCGGCCGGCGGCTATTGGAGCAATTGGATCAGGTGGCTCGCACGAGTGTGGCACCCTTGATTCTGTTCCCGGAGGGGACGCGCAGCCTTGACGGAGAGATCGGCCGATTCAGAACCGCCGGCCTCGAGCGGATTCTCAGGGCGCGGGAGTGGATCGTCTACGTCCTCGTCAGCGACGGGTACTGGCGTCATGGAAAGCTGGTACATTTTCTGGATGGAATGCAGGAGATCAAGGGACGACTGAGCGTCTTGGGCCCGATCGAGTGGAGCGATCCCGCTGCGAACCCGGCGAACTTCATCGCTCAGATGCGGAACCTGATGGTGGACGAGCTAGCACGCGTGCGAAGGGAGGACAGCGACCTCGCGACCGGCCAAGGTCCAGCCAGGATCCCCGACCCGACCCCCGCTCCAGCGGCGGCCTGAGCAGAGATCAATTCACCACTTACCTCTTACCGATGGAGGCTGGCAATGGCGGTTACCGGTTACCTGCCTCGGCCGCCCGACGCTGCTCCTCGAGCCGTAGCCCCATCGCCTGCTCGTTGATCGCGATCTCGTAGAGGTAACCCCCAGGATCGATGAACGGGTTCGGAGTCTCGCCGATGCGCTCGTACTTGTCGGTCAGGTTGTACATTCCCGGATGCGACCCCCCCAACCCCCCCAGGGGGATGTCGATGTCGAGGGACCGGAGCATCCCGTAGCTGTACCGGTAGTCGGCAACGATGTCCGGTCGGTCGGAGTTCTGGTAGAGTTGGTAGTCGGGGTTCACTCCGATGCTGCAGTTGATCAGGGCCGTGTAGGTCCGGTCATTCTCCTCCACGTCGAGCTCCCAGCTCGTGCATCCGGGGGTATGGCCGGGAGTACGGTGCGCGATAAGCGTCTCACCGCCGAGGGTCACGGTCTCGTTGTCCTGAAGGACCCTGTCGATGAGATGGGGCTTATCGTCTGGGCGCATCCCCTCCAGAAGATGATGGGGCGGGACGGATCTGGCGCGTGAGGTGGGCGGGGTAGGCGGAGAATCGCGCTCTCTGTACGCCTGGGCTCAGGAGCGCTGCGGACCCGAGTCCCTCTGTGGGTCGGCAACGAACCACATCGCGAACCCGCACATTGCCCAGAACAGGACCGTGGCGACATCGTTATCGGGCCCACTATTCAGTTGAGCACCGTGCCAGAATGCTATCAACGTGCAGGCCCACATCCCCAGGTGAGCGATCCACTTAAACATCAGGCGTACTTCCTCTTACAATCTGTGAGTTAACGGGGAAGACCCTATCGCTGCGTCAGACTGGGCGCAAGTCACGATCGGCTCACGACCGATCGGCTCAGGCGGGCTCCAACCGGAGCAGCACGGCGTCGTCTTCCTCGGTCAGGACATAGATGTACCCGTCGGGCCCCTGGCGCACATCTCGCACCCGCTGCTTGAACTCGGCAAGCAGCCACTCCCGGCGAATCTCCTCGCCGTCCTCGTTGAACACAATCCGTTCCAAGTGCCCGGTGTGGAACATCCTTCCGACCATCATAGAGCCGACAAACAGGTTGCCCTGCCACGCGGGAAAATGCTCGCCTGAGTAGAAGGCCATTCCGGACGGCGCGATGGACGGCCACCAGAGAACCTCCGCGTCTTCGAACTCCGCCAGCCAAGGCGTGTCTGTGACCCAGTCGCCGATGTACTGACGGCTGTAGGAGGAGAGCGGCCAGCCGTAGTTCCGGCCAGCCTTGATGATGTTGACCTCGTCGCCACCCTGCGGTCCGTTCTCGCTCGCCCACAGATCCCCGGTCTGGGGGTGAAAGGCGAGACCGAGCTGGTTTCGGTGACCAGTGGAGTAGATTTCCGGCAGGTAGTCGGCGTTGCCCATGAAGGGATTGTCGTGGGCCGCCGTGCCGTCGTCGTTCAGCCGCAGGAGCTTACCGAAATGAGTGCCCGGGTCCTGCGCGTAGTCCTCCGTCTGCGCGAACACGTAGGAGCCACCGACGCTCATCAGCAACGTCCCGTCCGGCCGGAACAGGAGTCGGGATGCGGCGATGCCGTCGTCCAAACCGACTGCCACGAAGATATCGCGCACCTCAGTCAATTCATCCCCGTCGAGGCGACCGCGCGCCAGCGCAACCGTCTCAGCGGGTTCTCCCTCATGCTCGATCGACTTGGTGTACGTCAAGTAGACGATGCGGTCGTCGTCCGGGTGGAGCGCAATGTCCATGAGCCCGGCACGGTCTCGACCCGCGAACACCTCCGGCACCCCCGGGATGTCCCGCTCCAGAAGCCGACCGTCGCGGATCACCCGCAGTGTGCCCTTGTCGCGTTCGGTCACCAGGATGTCGCCGTTATCCCTGAAAGCCATGCCCCACGGATGCGAGAGCCCAGTGGCGGCAGGCACCACGCGAACTCGAGGCACCACGTCCGTGTTGATCACGACCGGCCGATCCGGTGGTGGCAACGCGGGGACTCCTCCACGAGTCTGGGCGGATGTGGATCCGTTGGAGAGGGCGAGCGCGCAGGTGAGCGCGCATGACAGTGGTCGCACCCGGGTCACGTAGCTCATGGGTTCTCCTAGTTGGAACCGTCAACGCTAGGGCCGTCAGCGGCTGACGAGTGCCGGGGGTGGGAATCGAACCCACATGGGATTTCTCCCGAGGGATTTTAAGTCCCTTGCGTCTACCCTTCCGCCACCCCGGCCATAACTGGATTAAGGCGATTGGCGGTGTAGAACCTAACCTTTGCGGTTTAGACCCCAAAGTAGCGAAAGACCCAAATAGAGGATAAAAGATAGGTACGGTCATAATTTGGCCATAGTCCCCTCGCGCACGGGCTCTGGGTGTCACTGGCGGGGTATGCACGATGATTTCTTCACCTTGCTGATTCAACGGTCTGCCTGATCCTCCCCAAAAACTTCATCGTCGGTCGCCGCGAGAACGGCCCACTCAAACGCCAGGATAGCGGAGTCCACGAGTGCAGTATACTGCCCTCTAGGCATGGTTCTTCTCTCGCGCGCGGGCAGAAGGCTTATTCGGATTCATGTGCGCGTTACGCTGCGCCTAGCTCTTGACAGGTGCGTGGCACATTGTGAAGCGCGAACTCGGTAAAAATGGATCGAGGAGGAATGAACGATGCCCGGAACGCACAAATCTAGAAGCACCATCACGGGCACGGGCGCCCTGACCCTGTTCGGCTGCGGGGACCCCTATGTATCGGTGGAGGCTCCAACGGCCTGATCACCTGTCGCCTGCTCCGGGCTCATATAAAACGGCGTGCCCACACTGAGGCCAGTTTCGGTGAGCCGGGTACCGCCCGCGACACCGAGAGCCAGTGCAATCCCGAAGTCGGCCACCACGGGCTCGCCGTCTTGGAGCAGGATGTTTGCGGGCTTGATGTCGCGGTGGATCACCCCGTGTTCGTGCGCGTGCTGGAGTGCACCGGCGACCTTCGAGGCAAGGACCACCGCTTCATCCACCGGAAGCTGATGCTCACGGTCAATGCGGTTGCGGAGGGTCTCCCCTTCGAGGTAGGGCATGACGCAGAAGAGGAAGCTGTCCCCTTCGCCGGAATCGTGGAGCGGCAGGATGTGTGGGTGATTGAGGTTGGCCGTGGTTTCGATCTCGGCCAAGAAACGCTCTGCACCGACCACAGCAGCGAGTTCCGGCTTCAGGACTTTGAGAGCGACCTTGCGGTTGTGCTTGAGGTCGTCGGCCAGGTACACCGTAGCCATCCCGCTCTCGCCCAACTCACGCTCTATGGCGTAGCGACCTTCGAGGGCTGCGTTGAGGCGGGCGGCGGGGTCGGACATGGTGAAGGCCTCAGCATGGGAAGATCAGACTGAGGTCAACATCCGAAAGCGGGCCGGTGGGCGTAAGAAGGAATGGCGCGATATACCGCAGCTCCGCAGTTTGCGCACGGCCTCCCCCCACACCTCGCAAGGAGGTGCCCGACGCGTCCGCCACGACAAGAATAGACCCGAAGAGGCGGCTCAGACCATCGCCTCCTGCGTCCGGCATGGTCAGACCGGAGCCGACTCCCCATCTTTTCCCCCTGAAATCGGATCCGCTTCGTGGTTTGGAGCAGCGATCCGACCCTCTCAGGCGGCCTCATCGAGCGATGAATCCAGAGCGTTTTCAAAGACTTTCCCGCGCCCTACGCAGGCGACAGCCCGACCTCACGGTGCTTATGGAGCAGGTCCATAAGAGCCACAACCTCTCGGCCATCCTCCGCAACTGTGACGCGGCGGGAGTGTTCGAGGCGCACGTAGTTCCGCCCGACGAAGGTCTTCAGATTCATTCGCACACCTCCGCGGGGACGGCCAAGTGGGTTCGCCTGGTCCGGCACCACACCGTCCAAGCTGCCGTCCAGGAATTGAAGGACCGGGGCTTCCGGGTGCTCGCAGCACATCCGGGTCCTGAGGCCATCGATTTTAGGTCGGTGGATTTCACGGGGCCGACTGCCCTGATGATGGGGGCGGAACTTCAGGGCCTGAGCGCCGAGGCACTCGCGCTGGCCGACCTACGGATTTCGATCCCGATGGTAGGGATGGCACAATCGTTCAACGTCTCGGTCGCCACTGCTCTCCTGCTTTTCGAAGCGTTCCGGCAACGTGAAGCGGCCAATATGTACAACGAATCGCGGATCGACCCAAAGGATTTGGAGCGGATTCTGTTCGAATGGGCATATCCGCGTATCGCCCGCTACTGTCGTTCCCGGGGTACGCCCTACCCTTCGCTTGGCCGGGACGGAGGCCTGCCGAAGGGCTTCTTCGACTAGCCGGCTCAGGGTGTGCTCTCTCGTCCCAACTGATGGCGCAGGGATTCCTCCAGCCCTGGATACATGAACTCGAAACCCGATGCTTCGGCCACCGCGGGCTGGATTCGTTGCCCTTGCAGCAGCATCTCCTTGCCCATCTCGCCGAACAGCGCGTGGATCGCCAGCGCGGGTACGGGGATCACGGTCGGGCGCTGGAGTACGCGGCCGAGCGTGCTGGCGAATACGGAGTTGGGAACCGGGTAGGGTGCCGTAGCATTCACGGCCCCTCGGATCGACGGCGTATGGATGACATGAATGATCATGGCCATCAGATCGTCATGATCGATCCAGCTCACATACTGCCGACCGCTGCCGATTCGTCCACCGACGCCGATCTTGAACGGGAGCAGCATGGTGCCGAGCGCGCCGCCCGCGGGCGTGAGCGGGAGACCAGTCCGTAAGTGGACGACCCGGATGCCCATCCGTGCCGCGGGACGCGTGGCGGCTTCCCAAGCTTGGCAAAGCTCGGCTAGAAATCCCTTGCCCGGCTTGGCGTTCTCATTCAAGGATTGATCGCCGCGGTTCCCGTAGAAGCCCACGGCGGACGCGGAGACGAGCACTTTGGGTGGACGCCGGAGGCGCGCCAAGGCGCGCGCGAGGTGCTCGGTGCCCTCGACCCTACTCGCCCAGATGTGTTTCTTTTTTTCCTCAGTCCAACGAAGACTGAGTAGCGGCTCCCCCGCCAAGTGTACGACCGCGTCGAGTCCCTCGAGACGCTCTTCCTCTACGGTGCCCTCGATGGGGTCCCAAAACGCTTCTTCCGACGTCTGCGTCTCCCGGTTCCGAACCAGGCGAACGGCGCTGTGGCCGCTGGTGGTGAGTACGTCGCAAAGGGTGCGTCCGATCACACCCCGCGATCCGGTAACGGCCACCCTCAGGGGCGCTCCGTTCTTGTAGCGGGCGATTCGGTCGAGGTCGTCTTTCAGGCGACGGTGCCGAAACGTGAAAAGCCGTCTGAGCTCCGTCTCGACGCTCGACCCTCCGAGCAGGCGCCCGGCGGTGCCCATGGGTAACTCCCAATCGACTTGGTCCTCCACCGTGCATCCACCCTCGCTTTCCAGCTCGAAGCGATGCGTGTGGACCCATCGAGTGAAGGGTCCCCGGATCTGCTCGTCACGGAAAAAGCTGTCTTGCTCGAAATCGGTGTGGAGCGCCTCGAGCCGGATATCGGTGGGGCCACGAAGGACACGAAAAGCGACCCGCCCACCCGTCGCCGGCGTTCCCTCACGGCTCTCGATGGTGACGCTCTCCCATGGGGGGATGAGGCGCTCGAGGGCACCAGGGCGCATATGCCATGCGAAGACTTCAGCGACGGGATGGTTCAGGTGGGTTCGGAGAACGAAGTCAGGCATGTCGCACGTCAATCTGCGATGGGTTCCACCGCGATCGTCCGGGACTCCATCGGGGAAAGCGTGGCGAGGAAGGCCCGAATCCGCGGAACGAAGTTGTCATTTGTTGCGCACCGACATTCGCAGCGCTGGATTTCAGAGAATGGGCGCCCCGCTCAGACACCTCGAGATCCTCCCCGTCCATGGCCTCACGAATCTGGTCGACCCGCGTGGGACCGTTGTCCAGGAAGAGTTGCACGATCTCTCGCGAAAGCTTCACACCGCCCCAGCCCTCCAACCTCTTGAGGGCGGCCGGGTCGATAATGGTCCGATCTATGGGCATGGTTTTCGTTCAGTTTCTTCCCCTTGAAAGGTCCATCCTTGCCAAATCGCGGACGGGCCGCGATCGAGTTCAAGTGTCCCGTTCCGGGTGATGATAGAATGGCCCGTCTCGATGAGGTAACAGTTGATCGACCAGTCCGGACCCGGTTTCCCAAGCGTCGAACTCTTCAACCAGATCTCGGTCCCACCGACTTCCGGCGGAGCGAAGACGGCCCTCAAGCCACTCCGGGGCCCCGAAACCGATCGCACGCCGATAAATATCCGCCACTTCAAATATCTTGTCCGCATACCCACCTACGTCAAGCGCGACGGTTGGGAGCCCAGAGTGCGCACCCCGCAACGTGAAGATCGGGCAGAACGCTCTGTGGGGTTCCGCAGGCGCCACGACTCTTGAAATACGTGCGAAATTAACCGCGTCGCGCGCGATCTTTCCCGTAGCCTGGTGATCCGGGTGTCGGAACCCGCGGGCCCAGGCGTCGCCCCAAGTAAGGAGCCCATCGGGCTTGATCTCAGCCATGATCCTGGCGACTTCGGCGCCCGCTTCGGGCGTCGCCTGGACAGCGGAGTCCGGAAACGAGAGGAAGCGCCCTTCGACGCCCAAACACTCCGCAACCTGCATGCCGAGTTCCATACGACGTTTGGCTACCTCCGCCGTCGGGAGTG
>Ga0310121_10000393_pt1 | contig 48230 bp, 42 predicted proteins | sample CB27_Tmax_986_MG_FD_203504 | JGI IMG/M metagenome (GOLD analysis project Ga0310121, IMG submission 203504) | Marine microbial communities from Western Arctic Ocean, Canada - CB27_Tmax_986 | ecosystem: Environmental > Aquatic > Marine > Oceanic | place: Canada: Western Arctic Ocean | collected... | reverse complement strand
ATTGGCGATCGTTTCTTGACGATCATATCGCCAAGGAAACGAACAAGAATCATTCCAATGCCAACATGCTCACCAACTACACGCCATTGACAATAGCTGCATAACCGGCCGATCGCCGGTTACACCCCCTGGCTAAGAGAATACCATCATCTGAAATCGATCGACGACGCGCCGGCTCGACATCGCTTCGATTTCGAAGTCCAAGGTTCACTCAGCCAATTCACGGATTACCTCAGTCAGGCACACGGAAACGGCAGCTATTTCAAGAGTGTGCGATCCCACTTAGATCGGGCTGCGTCAGCAGCATTGCCGCGAGAGCTTCCGCTCGGTTTGGCCCACGGAGACTACGCACCGCGTAACATGCTGGTCGGCGAACAAAATCGTGTCACGGTTTTCGACACGTTAGCTCGATGGCGTGCACCGATTTACGAGGACCTATGCCAATTCCTGTTGGGTTTAAAACTTTCCGGCATGCAGGCGAGCCTTCAGGGTTGGTGGCATCCTCAATCCGTTCTGCGGCAATATGAGCGTTACTTTTTAGAAGAGTATTTTCGCGACCAGTCGATTCCTTGGAAGACCATTCGTTATTTCGAATGCACGCTCCTTCTGGAGCGATGGGCCGCCATCGTTTTTCGAGCCAAAGAAGCGAAAGGCATGCGACGGCTTGCCAAGTCAACTCGCGCCATGGTTTGGGGACGTTACATGGCGCGATGCGTCGACACCATGCTTCGAGATATTGATCGGTCACCGAGGATCCAATACGCACACGAGTCGGTGGCGACACTAACTTCCGAGATGCCTACCACATCCGAGTCCTAGAAAACACGAAAATGCTACGCCAACTCCGGAAACGAATCAAACAGGGTCTAGGGCGCGAATACAGGATTCGATACCGATTGCTGAAGGCTTCTGTCTCCCCGACGGCGATCCTTGCCAGGTATCGCACTGGTACGGTGGTGGTCTCCTATCCGAAATGTGGCCGCACGTGGATGCGACTCGTGGTCTCCCAGGCCTTAGCCCTGCGCTTCGGCATCGAGGACGTTGACTATCTTGCGGATGACGTCCTCGGCAGCGTTGCAAATTCTAGCCCACGTATCCGTTTTAGCCACGATGATTCCCCACAATGGAAACCCGCCAATCGTTTAGAAACTAGCAAGCGGCGGTATCGTCGTAAAAACGTCGTGCTGCTGGCTCGTGATCCACGTGACACTGTCGTCTCCATGTACTTCGAGCGGACACGTCGAGAGCAAGCCTATTCCAAGTCGCTGCATGAGTTTCTGCGCGAGCCCAAGGGATCCATCGACACGATCATCCGCTACTACAATATCTGGGCCCACGAGCGTAGCGTGCCACGACAACTGTGCCTGGTCCGGTACGAAGAGCTCCGCGCGGAGCCAGCGAATCAGCTGCGGAGGATCCTGAATTTCGTCGGCGTCGACAACGTCAGGGATGAACATATTGACGAGGCGGTGAGATTTTCCTCATTCGACAACATGCGGAAGATGGAGCGCGACGACGAGCTCGGATCAGGCCGTCTACGCGCACGAGATAAGAACGACGAGGAGTCTTACAAAACACGTCGTGGTAAAGTCGGTGGCTATGCGGATTACCTGAGTCGCGAAAATATCCTGTGGTTGGATGACAGGTTGACGCAAAAGCTTGATCCGTACTACGGATATGGTCCCACTCCGCGCAAAAGTATTCCGTCTAGTAATGCGGCGTCCGTCCCCGTAGGTTCGCTCCCAGATTCACGAACGAGATAGGAAGGGAACAAATTTGGGAGGACAATCAGGACTATTGGTCGCATTGAGTGGAATCGAAAGCGCCGGCAAGTCAACACAGCTTGACCTATTAGTGGACGGACTGCGCGGTCAGGGCGTGGAACCGACACGAATCTGGTCACGGACCGGTTACACGCCGGGAATCGGATGGCTGAAAAAACGCTTGCGGACGTTGAAAAGACGGAAGAAAAAACCACGTGGTTCGATTGCTACCGAAGCAGGCGCGTCCCCTAGGCGGGCAGCGAATTTAGGCAGTCCATCGAAGCGATTCGGCTGGTTTCTATTGGCATCCTTGGACCTGCTTTGGATTTACGGCGTTCGGGTCCGTTGGCTGCGAAGCCTTGGTCGAACCATCATCTGTGATAGATACTTATTGGATGCGTTGGTCGACCTGCGATTGAACTTCCCAGATCCCGGACCTGCTGAGCGATTCTTGCGCCGACTCCTGCTCGCCGCCGCCGCGAAACCGGACGTCTCCGCGTGCCTACTGGTCAGCGCCGACGAATCGGACCGCAGGTCCCGCGTAAAACAGCGGCATCATTGGGAAACGCGTGAGATGCTCCAGCGGCGGATTGACGAATATCGTCTTGTGGCGGACAAGCTTGGCGTGGGGATTCTCGATGGTTGCCTGCCTGTCGAACAACTAGCCGAAACGATACGAAAACAGGTCGATACGAGTTCAAAGACTTGGGGCACAAAGTCAGTTCGCGATGTCTCCTCCCTAGCGAGGCATTGATTCTCAGCAGTAAATCGGCAATAACCGGGTTGGGGCGGACCCCGGATGCCGGTTCCTCGCGCGCGGTGTCTGGCTGGCCGGCTAAAACGCCAGTGACACCCCGTCGACTTGCATCTTAACGACGAGAATGAAAACGATCCACGAGCGGACTTAGTAATGATTCAAAGAAGGTCATTCCTGGCAATTTGGGCCTGCTTCGTGCTCGCCCGTTCGGTTCCGATCGAAGCCGCCGATTCGTGGCCCCAGATGCGCGGACCGACCGGGCAAGGGTTGTCGACCGCCCGCGACGTACCCATCCACTGGAGCACCACCGACAACGTGGCTTGGAAGATCACCGTTCCCGGCAAAGGATGGTCCACGCCAGCCCTAGAGAACGGCCGCATTTATGTCACTACAGCGGTGCCCGTGCCGCCGCCAGACGGATCGAGTCGTAAACCAGACCAATCGCTCCGAGCTATCTGTTTGGATATGGCCAGCGGCGAGACGATTTGGGACGAAGAAGTTTTTCTCCAGGACGGAGAAACTTCGCCAGACGTTCACGCGAAAAATGGCTTTGCCAGTCCATCGCCGATCGTGGATAACGGCCAGCTGTTCGTACATTTCGGACACGAGGGGATCGCCTGCCTCGCGTTGAACGGGCACGCCATTTGGAAAACCCATGAATTACGTTATGAACCACGACACGGCAACGGGGGTTCCCCCGCTCTTTTCGAGGACCATCTGTTAGTGATTTGCGACGGGGCGGACCAGCAGTTCACGGCCAACCTGGACCGGCACACGGGGGACGTCAAATGGAAGACCGCAAGAGAAACCGATGGGGAACTGAAGTTCTCTTTTTGCACGCCGTTGGTCATCGATGTTAACGGACGTAAACAGGTCATCAGCGCGGGGGCCCATCATGCGGGTGGATATGATCTGGAAACGGGTGAGTCGCTCTGGTACGTCACTTACAGTGGATGGAGCCTCGTGCCCCGACCGGTCTACGGGCACGGAATGGTCTTCTTCAGTACCGGATATGTCACGCCCCAACTCTTCGCCGTGAGGCCCGATGGGCTGGGGGACGTCACGGATTCCCATCTGGCATGGTCGGACAATCGTTCGGTTTGCACGAATCCGTCGCCACTGATTGTTGGCGACGAACTGTACATCATGTCGGACGATGGCGTGTTGACCTGCTACGACGCCCGCACGGGAGACGTGCACTATCGTGAACGTATTGGCGGAGATCACGTCGCTTCTCCGCTGTATGTCGATGGCCGGATTTATCTACTTAGCGAGCGAGGGCAGGGGACCGTTGTGAAGTGTGGTCTCGATTTCAAGTCCCTCGCCACTAATGACCTGGGCGAACGGACATTTGCCTCCTATGTGCCGTTTGACGGCGGTTTGCTCATTCGGTCCGAGGACCACCTGTACCGAATGGGTCAATAATAGACCGGTCGTACGTGATGAAACCGCGACTAATTCCGTTCTCGGGCGCGGTGTCATTTTTGGCTTCAGTCGCTAGAATGTCGTGGTCGTCGAAACGGCCGTTTTGACTCAACCCGACGGAATCTCGGAACACGACTCATGTATATGCGGATGGCGAAGCGATTCTTACTGGAGACGGACAAGCGGCTTTTGTGGAAAGCCACGTGGAACGCGGGTGTGAGAGGGATTCGGTCGGTCCAGAAACACAAGGCACGTCAGCGTCGTGGCCAATTCTTCCCGCCATTCCTTTACATCTCGGTCATCAACAGTTGCAATTTGCGTTGCCAAGGGTGCTGGGTCGATGTCGCGGCTCCCCAGCATAAGATCGAGCTCGACGCCATGAATCGGCTGATTAACGAATCCAAGGCGATGGGTAATTCCGTGTTTGGCATCCTCGGGGGCGAGCCGTTCATGCATGCCGAGCTGCTCGACATCCTCGCCGGCCACCCTGATTGTTACTTCCAGGTCTTCACTAACGGGCACTTCATCACGGCGGAGGTAGCCCAACGGTTGAGGCAATTGGGCAATGTGACTCCGTTGGTCAGCGTCGAAGGGAACGAGATTGTGAGCGACCAGCGACGTGGTCGGCTAGATGTCCTCAGCAAGACCATGGAAGGGCTACACCATTGCCTGGAGAACAAGCTGCTAACAGGTGTCTGCACGAGCCTCTGTCAAACCAATTTTGACGACCTGTTACAGGAACGGTGGGTCGATCGATTGATCGAGATGGGAGTCTTCTACACCTGGTTTCACATCTATCGCGCCGTCGGACCTGACGCGGCGCCCGAACTCTGCTTGACGCCCGCCCAACAGCGTCAAGCGCGTCGCTTCGTTGTCGAAATGCGAGCCGTCAAACCGATCATCATCATCGACGCCTATTACGATGGCGAAGGCCAAGCGCTTTGTCCCGCGGCCACTGGGTTCACTCACCACATCAGCCCCTGGGGTGACATCGAGCCGTGTCCGGTCATCCAAATCGCCAAGGAGTCGATCCACGACGATCGACCGCTGGCGGAGACTTTCAACGAGTCGGAATTCCTCCGCGATTTTCGCGAAACCGCGGCCGCCTCAACGCGTGGCTGCATCGTCTTGGAACGCCCCGACTTGCTAAAAGAACTGGCCGATCGCCATGGCGCCCGCGATACGACGGCCCGGCGACAGGCCATCACGGAACTGGAACAAATGCAGTCGCACCCTTCACAATATGACCCAGCCAACGAAATCCCCGAGAAGAGCTGGGCCTATCGGTTCGCCAAACGGATGTGGTTCAACGATTACGGCGCTTACGGCCGTCACTTCAAAGCGAACGAATGGCTCGACACCCGGGCGAAGGAAGATGAAGTGTTGACGTGACTTGGTCTACTTAGGAGTATTCTATTTGTGTTAAACCTACCCGTTATGCGTTGGGGGAAACCCTACGAGTCGCTGGAGACAGTCGAGCTTTCTCATTTATTGACAGGCGAACCGGTGGCCAAGGTTGGCCAGATCAACGGTGGGATCGTCCAACGTGACCTGCGTAAAGCGAGTACCCAAAACCAGTCATTTATCACCCAGCTGGGGGATTCAACGCCCATTGACCGCCTCAATATCGGTCCAATTGCCACCAATCGGTTGAACTGGCTCCAACCACACGAAGGGAATATCATTGATTTTCTCTATCGGTCGCGAGCTTACTAGGTGGCGACTGCGTAGAATCGTAGGGGCAGATTCTATCTGCGCTGGTCCATCCACCGAATCCAGAGGCCTATGCACCATCGATGACGGCGTTCGACTTCCAACCTCGCACTCGTCTGTTGTGCGGGCCCGACACGATTGACTCGCTCGGCGCGCTGGCTGGTGAAATGGGCGCTCGACGTGTCCTGTTGGTCACCGACCCAGGAATCGTCGACGCAGGGCACCATGACCGGGCCTTGGCCAGTCTCGTGGCGGCCAACATGGAGACACAATCATTCTACGAGGTCCAGGAAAACCCCACGACTGAACACGTGGAGACCGGCCGGCGATTCGCCGAGCGACATGAACCGGAACTGATCGTGGGACTCGGCGGTGGCAGTGCGATGGATTGTGCCAAAGGGATCAACTTTGTCTACAGCAATGGTGGCCAGATAAAAGACTATTGGGGCGTGGGCAAGGCGCTCCAGCCGATGTTGCCCATGATTGCGGTACCCACCACCGCGGGCACCGGCAGCGAGACCCAGTCATTCGCGCTTATTTCGGACGCCCAGTCGCATGTGAAAATGGCCTGTGGTGACAAGAAAGCGTCTTTTCGTGTCGCCATTTTAGATCCCAAGCTGACTCTGACTCAACCGGCCCAAGTCACCGCATTGACTGGCACCGATGCGCTGGCCCATGCCGTGGAGACTTTTGTCACCACGCGTCGCAATCCCGTCTCGTTGGCGTTCAGCCGCGAAGCCTGGCGATTGCTGTCGGACAACTTCGCCCGCGTGCTGGACGATCCAGACGATTTGGAGGCCCGTGGCGCGATGCAGTTGGGAGCCAGTTTCGCCGGCATGGCCATCGAAAACTCGATGCTCGGCGCGGCGCATGCATTGGCCAATCCATTGACGGCCAACTATGGCGTCGTGCACGGCCAGGCCGTGGGAATGATGTTGCCCCACGTGGTGCGGTTCAACGGTCAGCAATTCGATCTGCTGTATCGGGAGTTGTCACAGGCCGCTGCCGAGAACAACGGTGCGGATGGCGCCAAAGGGTTGGCGGATTTTCTGACCGACTTAACTCACAAAGCGAACCTGGCAGTCGCCCTTCGCGAATTGCCGATCTCACGAGACGAACTACCTCGTTTAGCCAGTGAGGCGGCGGAGCAGTGGACGGCCCAGTTCAATCCGCGACCCGTTGCGGTCGAACACCTACAAGAAATCTACGAGGCAGCCTATTGATGACTCGCCAGCCACAAACACCGAAACGACGAATCAACGCAGGGGCGTTTGCCAAATTCTGCGGACCAAGCCTAGCCGTTTTTATGATGGCAGCCGCTGCCGCGAGCGCGGAGACCGACGATTGGACCTGGTTCCGAGGTACGCCAGAATCAACTGGTGTGGCACGGGCGCCGTTGCCTGACAAGCTGGAAGTTCTTTGGCGATTCACCGTCAAGGACGGCGCCTTCGGCGGCACCGCCGTGATTGTGGGTGACCGAGCCTACATCGGTGACTTGGATGGCGTACTGTATGCCTTGGATATGGTAACCGGTGAGCAGATCTGGAAATACGAAACGCCGCTTGGGTTTAGTACGTCGGCCAGTTACCTGGAAGGACGAGTCTATATCGGCGATATGGATGGAGTTTTCTATTGCCTGGACGGAACAACGGGAGACCTGCTCTGGAAAAGCTTGGCGGAGTTGGAGATCAACTCCAGTGCCAACTTTTTCGACGGCAACGTGTTATTTGGATCGCAAGACGCCACACTGTACTGTCTCAACTCGGAGACGGGCGAAGAGGTATGGACGTTCACCATTGAGGACCAGATTCGTTGTTCGCCAACGATCGTGCAATCCCGCTGTTTCTTGGCCGGATGCGACGCTCGCTTGCACGTTGTGGACTTGATCAAAGGGGAGAAAGAGACTGATGTCCAGATCGATGGACCGACGGGTTCGACCCCCGCCGCGGTCGGCGATGTCGTTTATTTCGGTACTCAGGGCGGCACGTTCTTCGCGGTCGATTGGAAACAGTCTGATGTACTCTGGACGTTTCGCGACGGAGAACGCAACCAGGAGTTTCGAGGCTCAGCGGCCGTTCGGGACGACTTGGTGATCGTGGGTGGGCGGAGCAAAATGATCTACGCCTTGAATGCGAAAACGGGCGACGAGGTTTGGAGCTATGCCACGCGAGGTCGCGTGGATTCGTCACCCGTGATCGCTGGTGATCGAGTTTACGTCGGTTCGAGTGATGGACGTCTCTACGTGTTCGACATGAAATCGGGCGAGTTGATCCGGGAGCACGAACTAGGAGGCGGCATCGACGGCTCGCCCGCGATTGCCGCTGGTCGCTTGATCGTGGCCGCGAATGATGGGGTTGTGACCTGCTTCGGCGCTGCAAAGTGAGGTAATTGTTGAATGACGACTGAAACCGGAAAAACCGAGGTGGGCAGCTATTTCGTCTCCAACTATCCGCCCTTCTCGCTATGGAGCGACGAGTTCGTCCCCGAGGTCGAGCGTGCCATGAGCACACCACCGCAGGACACGCCGTTGGGGCTGTACCTGCACATTCCCTTTTGTCGCAAGCGCTGTAAGTTTTGTTACTTTCGCGTTTATACGGACAAGAACGCGGACCAGATCGAAGCGTATCTGGCCGCACTCAGTCGCGAGATTGAGTTGGTCAGCCAAACGCCGTGCATGGGAGGCCGACCGTTTCGCTTTGTCTATTTCGGCGGTGGGACACCGTCTTTTCTGAGTGTCAAGCAGCTCCAGTCGCTGGTCGATCGGCTGCGTGAAAACGTCAACTGGGACGATGCCGAGGAAGTGACGTTCGAATGTGAGCCTGGAACACTCTCGGAGCCTAAGGTACACAAGCTGCGCGAATTGGGAGTCACCCGCTTGAGCCTGGGAATTGAAAACTTCAACGATGCGGTGCTGGAGGAGAACGGACGGGCACATCTTTCGGCGGAAGTCTATAAGAGCTGGAATTGGATTGAGGCGGCCGAATTTCCCAATGTGAACATTGACCTGATCGCTGGCATGGTGGGGGAGACGTGGGACAACTGGCGGGATTCCGTGCGTCGCACCCTCGAACTGTCACCCGAGAGCGTGACGATCTACCAAATGGAATTGCCATTTAACACGACCTATTCTCGTGGGATGTTGGACGATGCCGATGAGAGCCCGGTGGCGGATTGGTCCACCAAACGCGATTGGGTCAGCTACGCATTTGATGAAATGTTGGTGGCTGGATACAACATTTCGAGTGCCTACACGATGGTGAAAAACGTCGGCAACACGAACTTTAGCTACCGTGACAATTTGTGGAGAGGTTCGGATTTGCTGGCCACGGGTGTGGCCAGTTTCGGGCATATTTCTGGCGTACACTATCAAAATCATCCCGATTGGGAGTCCTATGTGGGCGACTTGGATGCGGGCAAGCTGCCGTTGGGGCGAGGTCTGCGGCCGACGACCGAGCAGGCATTGATTCGCGAGGTGGTGCTACAACTGAAACGAGGGTATTTGGATCCCAACTACTTTCAGGAGAAATACCAAGTGGACGTTGGCGAGCACTGGGCCGATGTCTGGGAGCAGTACGAGAGACAGGGATATGTGGAGCGCGACGGCAGGGACATTCGTTTGACTCGAGACGGTTTGTTGCGAGCCGACGGACTGTTGCCGGCGTTCTTCGAGCCGGAACATCGCGGGATTCGCTACACATGAGCCAACTTCTGGTGTTTGCGATGGGGGAGTTTAAGGCCAATTTCCCCACGGACCGGCACTATGCCAAGAATCATATGTGGGCCCAGCGACACGCGGATGGGGCAGAAACAGACAGCTGGCGATTCGGCTTCACAGCCTATGCGGTACGGTTGCTGCAGGACGTCTATTTCCTGGATTGGGCGTTGGATGCCCCAGTGGCATTGGCTGAGCGCCAGGAAATCGGTGCCATCGAGAGCAAGAAGGCGGAGAGTGATCTGTTTGCTCCGATGCACGGCGAGCTGGTGCGATTCAACGACACTCTGATGCGGGACCCCAGTATGATCAACGTCGACAATTACGGGGCGGGTTGGTTATTCGACATGTCAGGCGGCGGGGATGGCTTGCTGTCGCCTGACGATTACCTCGCACACCTCGCGGAGGTATGGGAGGTCACCCAGCGGACGATCAAGGGCCAGCTGAATTGAATGACGGCTGCTGATGATTATCCCTTCTCCTGTTAGCCGTCTGACGCCGGGAATCGCTGCAGCACGGCCAGTCAAGTTGAATTCCGTATTCCCAAGCCTGGCATCTTGTCGAGAGAATCAATCATTTTTCACGTAATGAACCGCGAAGTGCCGTGACTGGCAAAAAAAAACGCAAGGCAACCGACCTAGCGGTAACTATCTCTCCACAATACCTCATGCCACGCGCCAGACCCTCAGATCACATCCATTGGGCCGAGATTCTCGAGTCCAACACGTGTTGGCTTCGTGCGGTGGTCTGGTCGCGCGTGGGTGGATCGGAAGGGACCGAGGAGGTGATGCAAGAAGTGGCAGCGGCGGCGTTGGCCAGCCCCTCGCCGCCCAGGTTACCGGAGAAGATTCCAGCTTGGCTGTACCAGATCGCGGTAAGGCAGTCTCTGCTGTACCGACGCCAGCGGGGCCGGGATCGAAAAAAGATGGAAGCGTACGCCCAGTCGCGCGGGCCCAGTGAAACGGGTGCCAAGGCCCTCGACCCATTGCAGTGGTTAGTGGATAGCGAGCGGAACGAGCTAATACGTGCCGCGTTGGAACGGCTGCCTAGGCGTGACCGGGAAATCTTGCTGTTGAAATATGCGGAGGATTGGACCTATCTTCGGATTTCCGAGCGGTTGGGGACGAGTGAAAGCGCGGTGGAGTCTCGATTGCATCGAGCCAGGAAGCGTCTACGGGACGCAATGTTGCAAGCGGAATTGATTGGCCCGTCATGAATGAAGAAATTGCCAAAGAGGAATTTGCGTTTCAACGTCGACTGGATCGACTGGTCGACCGGGAATTGGACGATATCGAACGTCGAGCATTACTCGAATCATTGGATCAACGCACGGATGGCTGGCGAGACTGCGCATTGGCGTTTCTCGAGGCCCAAAGTTGGTCTGAGGCAACTTCAGAGCTAACTCGCGCATCCACGAATAAGTCGGTCGATAGTGCGACAGTGGTCGCAAGATCACGAAACGAGGCAGCAGGATCGTCTCGTCATACGATTTGGGCGGCATTGGCCGCCGTGATCACGGTGGCGTTTTTTGCGGGCCATTACTCTGGCGCGCCGCCCCGGCAGTCCAATGACCCCACGCCCGAGATGGCTTCGCTAGATCGAGGAGGCGAGTCTGCTCTGGAAAGTTCTCCGAGTGAGACAGATCAAGAAACCACACGCATCGAATCTTTGGCGGCCAGTGGATCGAGTGTGCGTGGTGGCATGGGTTTATCGGCGATCCCTGCCGATATCGAGTCGGTACTTGAAGAAATGGGTGCACGTGTGCAGCGACGGCGGCACATGATTCCGGCCCAAACTTCCGACGGCAGGCGGTGGGTGGTACCCGTCGAGGATGTTGAGCTAGTTCCAGTGGAATACATGCACTTTTGATGACGATTATTTAAGGAGAAAAGACGATGCAAAAAGAGTTGATGACCAGACAGTTTGTGTTGGCTGTAGCGACCATTTTGGCCGGACTTTCCCTGTTTGGCGTGAATGCGTTTGCCCAGTCCGGTCCAGAGGAAGAGTCAGATGACCAAGAGATCATCCTGGATGGGTTGGAAGCGTTGCCGCCAAGCGGGACCGTCGACCTAATCGATGATGTCGAACTTGGCGACGAACTAATCGATGATGTCCTAATCGATGATGCCCAAACCCCGGATGAAGGCGGCCAAAAATGGATTGGCTTGATGTGCCATCAAGTTTCCGACTTAGTGCGGGCCCAGTTGGCGTTGCCTGAAGATGCAGGTTTAGTTGTCCAGGAGGTGGTGGCCGACGGTCCCGCCAAAGAGATTGGCTTGCAGCAGCATGACATCCTGGTCAAAGCGAGTGGCAAGCCGCTGACCTCGCTGCGACAGCTGATCGACATCGTGCACGATTCACCGGCCGCGGGATTTGAGTTGGAGTGGCTCCGTCGCGGCGAGACGATGGTGGCGACGGTAGTACCAGCAACACGGCCGTTCGTTGAACCGCAAAAGTTACGTCGGCGGCTGCGTGGCCTTCGATCAGGTGCTCAGAACATGGGCCGACTGCGAGAATGGATCGATCAGTTGGGGAACGAGGAAGATGATGATGGTCCTCTGGGCCTACGCTTCTTCGGCGACCTACAGCCATCGGAGGCCTTGGAGTATCCCCAAAATCTGAGTGTCCAGATCCAACGAAATGGAAACGAGCCGGCTCGGATTAAGGTCCAGCGTGGCGAAGATTCGTGGGAACTATCCGAGGAAGACATTGATCAACTCCCGGACGACATTCGCCCGCACGTCGAACAGATGTTGGGCGGTGGTGCTCAATGGCAGGTTGGCCCCGACGATCGCGACGCCCGTCCGTTTCCCTGGCGTGACCCGTTTCCAGGCCTGGAACGGCAAATGGACGAGGTCCGGGAGCAGATGGAGCGAATGTTCGAGGAGCTGAGGGAGTTGCGTGAGTCGGACCGTTTCCAAGAGGATGAAGAGGAAGTCGAGCCGGGTGTGGATGCGTAAGCAAACGCCATGCGGGATCCTGAAACCGCTGAAAAAAGATCCCCCATGCGGGCCGCGATTGGCGGTTCAGCAAAATCAGGACTCCTGATCCCATAGGAACGTAAAGTGACACCTAAATTGATTGTGCTTGTACAGCTCGTCGTGGTGCTAGCGATGCAGTTACGCAATATCCTGAAGCTATCAATGCCATCTAGGTGTCACATTGTTTTCCGGTAGCACTGCATTCATGGCACCGAAAACTCCGAAGTTTTCGCAGCTAGCGGCACATGGGATCAGGAGTCCTGAAACTGTTGAAGGTTGACGCAGCGATCCCTGTGGATCGTGATTCGCTAGTATTCTTCGGTCAGGCGACCGTAAGCAGGCGACCGTAAGCAGGCGACCGCGCGGTGCGGTCGATCCGCACCGTGACTGCGATCTGTTTTACGCTCCTCGTCGAGCCAGCTCGCGGAGTATCTCGACACCTTGGTCAATCGTGGCGTCGTCCGCCGCATACGAAAGGCGAAAGTGCGTGTTGTGGTGACTGAAGATGTTCCCGGGGATAACCAGCAGATTGTTTGTGATCGCCGACTTGACGAATTCCTCGCCAGTGCCCCAAGGGGCTTTAGGAAAAGCGTAAAAGGCTCCGCCCGGATTGACCATTTCGAAGTCGTTTTCCAGACCGCTGACCAATTTATCCCGCTTGCCCCGGTAGATTTCCACGATCGGCTGAATGTCGACGTCCATCGCCACGGCCCCAGCCCATTGAGCTGGCTGAGGAGCGCAAACGAACGAATACTGCTGGAGCTTGACCATCGTATCGATCACTTCCGATGGGCCGTGGACAAATCCCAATCGCCAACCGGTCATCGCATGGCTCTTAGAAAAGCCGTCGATGACCACCGTCTGCTCGTTGAATGACGTGGGTGATTGGAATGGCTGATCATAGCAAAACTGGCGATAGATTTCGTCCGAAACCAGGATGATATTGTGACGCTCACAAATCTCGGCCAATGATTTGATTTCCTCCGGGGTTGCCACAACACCCGTCGGGTTGGACGGACTATTGAACAAGATCATCTTGGTCTTGTCGGTCACCTTCGCCTCGACCTGCTCGGTATCGATCCGAAAATCGGGGCAGGTGTCAATGCTAACCACATGGCCGCCAACCAGGCCCACCAGTGGCTCGTACATCACGAAAAACGGATCGAAGACAATCACTTCGTCGCCAGGATCGACCAACGCCAGCATGGCCAAAACCAACCCGCCACTGGTCCCAGAGCTGACGAAAACCCGGCGGTCGGCGTGACCATACTCCTCGTCGATCCGCGACTGGAGTTTGTCGAGCAGTATCGGCATGCCCTGGGACAATGCGTAGCCATTCTTACCAGTCTGAATGGAGTCGATGCACGCGGCGCGGATTTCCTCCGGGACATCAAAGTCGGGCTGTCCGATCGAGAGGTTGACGGGGTTCTCGAGATTCGCCGCCAGGTCGAATATCTTGCGAATGCCACTACTGTCGAACAGTGTCGTGCGGTTGGCGATCCAGGGATGTGTGGTCATGATTTTTTGATTCCCAATCTATCTAACCCGACACCGGAACCGCACGATGCCCCCTTCTCCCGGTGCGATCTCTTCTTCAATGCGCCACACCAATCGAAGCGATTCCGCTGGATTGTCTTCGTGAGTGAATGTCGCCTTGCGGTCGCACTGCTGTGAGTCAGGGACATACTCGAGCCGGGTGGTGAGGCTGTCGATTACAGTCAAATCGTTCACTGGGTCCGCGCCAACGTTGTCAAAGCGGAGCATAAAGTCGACGGTTTCACCCGGTTGCGCCCATGGTTCCGTCGCGAGCTTGACCAACCGCACACAGGGATTGCCTTCAAGATGGTACTCGTAGGTGACCTGGGGCCGCTCGTGATTCACCTGCTGGAGGATCCGGTCGGCGTCGATGGCGATCTGTGGAGATTGGTTCAAGCTCCAGGTCGTGGCGGCATCGGCGGCGTCTTCCACCAAGGCGAATTGCTTGGCGTTCCACAGTCCCAGCTCGACCATCAACAATCCCTCGAACGGCAATATACCGTTCTCGGATTCACGTAGCGAGACGATCTCATCCACCAACAGCCCTGGCTGTCGGTCTTGGACCGCTTGGGCCACGGTTGCGTGCACGGCCCGCACGGTGGATTCGGGTTGTTTGACGGCGGCCGATGGTTGCATCTCGCGGAATCGATACGGCAAATCATCTCGGATCATGCCGCCCGCCCATTGATTGACCTCGTAGCTCTGATAGTTGATCACCTTGCGGACCGCGGCAAACCTTGGGGCATAAATGCAAACGCGATTGGACGGGAGAATGCGGCGCTCTCCGTCGACACCCTTGTAATGAACGATCGCATCGACTGGCTCGACACCGTCGACGGCACCTTGTCGATTGACGCGCGCCGGATGGTTGTCGTCGCCACCGTCGCAAATATATTCATCGCGGGGACGAACCAACTGACTGCAAGTCGGACATGGGTCGGTAGGGCAACTGAGGGGGGCCATCTTTGACAGGCGAGATAACGTCGTTTCCGGCAACAGCGAGGCTTCTTCGGCGTGGACCGAGGCCTTCGCCACGCCTCCGCTGGTGTCCACGGCACCTCGCCAATCCAGATTCGCTCGGTTGAATCCCGGCAGATCGATCGGGTAAGGCTGCAGCAAAGGGCAGCCAAACAAGAATCCGATGTCGGGGCCATTCTCGGACGTGGGAGCTCGATTCCCGAGTTTCACGATGGCTACGGGTCGGCCGACGTGGTCCGCTTCGGATAGCGGGTCTTGGGTTGGATCGACGTCGAAAAACGGAACGGCGTCGGTCGCTTTCTGAGCGAATGGAGAAGCGAAGTTCGGATCTTCCAGATAGACGACCCGGATGATATACCGACCGTTAGCGGCCTGGCGAAGATCGTCCTCACTCAAGTCGACGGGGATCGGAAAGTCCAGTCGAACGGCACATGGCGGATAGGTCCGGTCCACCAGTTCAATCGACGGGTACAGGTCGATCGGCACCGTGTCTTGAAAACGAGAAACATGGAAGCGGTAAGGCTTTCCCACCTCCATTCCCACCTTAAGCCGCGAGGAATCGGCGGACGCGAACTGATCGGAAGAAGCCGGAGCGATCAAGGCGTCATTCGGCACCCTGATCTCCACCGGCTGAAAATATCCACGCCAAGATCCCTGGCTCACTGACTGCTGGCGTCCAATCGCTCCCGGTTCCATATCGCCGTGGTACAGCCGATGCGTCGTGGGACGCGATTGACCGCAAACAGACGCCGATATGAGGGCCACCAACATCAGCTGGGTGATACTCTCGTACCAGACCCACCGTCCTCGGCCGAGGCTTTTTATGCTTCGCCTATTTAAGGACAATGGGATCATTGACGCGTTTTCTTGTTGGCGATGTCACCAATCAATCGGACTGGAGGCACCGCGGGTTGGTTGACCGATTTACTTGCAGTTCACACAACCAGCTCCGAGGCAGTGTCGGCAGGTTGGATGATCGTACTGGTGAATCCAAGCTCGCGTGCGAGGCGTTGGATAGTGTTCATTCGGATGCTTCTGGACGTGAATGTCAACACGCTTGGAAGGCTGGGGCACATAGGTGTGCGTGTGGTTGTGAATGACATGTTTTTGCAGACCAGCTGGTCCACCCAACGGAATATGTGGAGGTCCAGGCAGTCCGATAGGGGTTCCAGTGATCGGCATTCCCCAACCACCCACGCCTCCGGCCGGTCCGCCACCAACGAGTCCGCCGCCGGCGAACCCCTGTGGGTACGGTAAAGCGCCTGGATTGTACGAATCAGCACCAATTCCGCAGCCGCAAACAGGACCGCACGATTGACAATGGCTCGCAGGCACAACTCCACGTTCGCCAGTGGGGATGCCGCCCAAATAACCACCACCCTCGTAACCCTCACCGGGAATTTCCAGGTCCTTGTTACCGACTCGAAGCACGGCCAGGATGACACCCCTTCGATCCGCTTCGACAATCGGATCGAGGCCCGGATCGAGACGGGTGCTCACGAGCGTTTCCACGCCGGCCACCGCCAGCTCTTGGAATTCGGGATCGGGAAGGTAAATCACTTTCGTTACGAAGTTGCCCGCCAGGACTTGGTTGAAGTCGTCCGACGTAAATTGAGCCGGAGTCGTGTTGTGAGCGAGGAACGCCAAGGTGCGCGGATTGCGAGGGCCAATCTCCAGTGTTGGGTAGAGTTCGGTTCCTTCATGGCCGGGAATATTCGTCAGCTTCAATCGATAGAGCGCACCAGGCTGAAAGTTGGATCGGGCCGGAACGATTAAGGGAGTGTCCATGAACTGTCCGCAACCGGATGCATCCAGAAACACATGCATGCCAGCTGGCTTGACGAACATTACCTGGGACGAGCCGACTCGTGCCGTGGCACCTCCGCCAATCATTCCTCCGCCCCCGCCCACAAATCTCGCTGGCAAAACGCCACTCGGACCGCCAGCCATCTCAGCGGCGGTGAGCACGCCAGGACCTGGTCCAGCCACCCCGGGGCCGGGTGCGGCCAGACGTTGGGCGGGCGGTAGAGTAAAGCCCTGCCCGAAGGAGGGAGCGGTGATCGCCGTCGTCGTAATGATCGAAAAGACTGCCAGGATTCGCTTGCTCATGGTTTTCCCCCCGGTGAAACAGTGTGCCATTTCCGCTCCATCAATGTGGCGCCGGCGTTATCGGCTGCACGCGTCTAAGCATGACCGAGTACAAGCTGACTCAACAATGGTCTGTGGCCGACGTCGCCATGCAATGACTGCTGTGGTCGACATCGCTTTGCGTCTCTACAATCCCTCCCCACAGCGTGTGCGGACCGCCAGGCGCCATTGCCAAGCGCGTCGGAGACGAGGAATGCAGGATCCGTCGCAGTGTTTTATCGGCTCGACGCAACCCACACTTTTGGCAAAACCGTTAAAACCGGAACACAAAGTCTAAATTGCCTAGAATCACACTCATTCAAATTGGTCTCGTGGTGATGTTGGGAACCGATAGTTTGGCCCAACTGACACGTCCGCAAACTCGGCCCGTCGCGCGCAGCGTGAGCTCAAACGATCACGGGGCCAGCGCGCCGAGCCCGGTTGCTAGCGTGTTGGACGTGGATAGGGGGACCAGCGACGCCGGGCTGGGAAATCGGCTGTTGATGAATGCCGCGACGAGAATGCGGAATAACCGGACAGTTGTGGCTCAAATCCGGCATCGAGTGAATCTATTTGGCCATCGTCTGATCGGCACGGGGACGTATCACCAGCGTACCCGTGAGGATGCGATCCTGGTGCGATGGGACCTTCAAATGCCAGTGGGTGAGGAGGTGGCCCGGTTGGAGCAGGTTTCCGACGGCCTGTTTCTGTGGTCGAAGCAGGTGACCCCGTCGTGGGAGCCCGGCGGCGTCCCACGGGTCGAGATTAGCCGGATTAATTTGGATGAGGTCCACGTTCGGGCTGAGCAGAGCCAATCCGGCGTGGCACGGTTCCTGGCAGTCGAGGGATTGCCTCAACTGCTGACAGATCTAAGTCAGCATTTCCAATTCCGCGCGCCAGCCGAGGTCAAGCTGCAAGACGTGCCCGGATATGGCCTGTTGGGAAAAAGCCTGGCAAATTCTGGCACAACCGCCGCTCAGCCACCGGCAACACGCGTAGTGCCAGTTGACGCTCGCATCGTCATGGGTCGCGACGATCTTTTTCCCTATCTCATTGAGCTGCGCGACGCGGAAGATCGCCCTCTATTGATCCTGGAATTCCACGGAGTCCAGATTGATGGCGATGTCGACCCGCTGATGTTCGTCTTCAAACCACACGGTGCACCGTTCTCGGATAAAACGCGAGAGCATATCCAATCAGTGCGAACATCGCGCGGATCTGACTAGGTTTGGCAACTCTGTTCGGCGCACTGCGAGGAGTGTATGAGATCCAATTCGAATAGTCGACGATCATTCTGTCAGATTTTTGACCAGCGGTTTAGCATCATCGCTCGTTCGACCGGGCAGCGCGGCCGCTCTTGAGCCGGCACCCGAGCCGATTCCGGCGCTGCTACCCCGCGACGACGATGGGCATCTGAGAATCTCAAACAACTCTCTCGTTGGTCCGTGGGTCACAGCCAAAGTGGCGGGAAGGACCGTCCCTTTGTCGGTGATAACTTGCAGGTCCGTTTCACTCATCAGACGCTTCTCGACGCCTAGGTTCGGTTTCAGAACGACGCACAATTCATCATTCTTCCGCTCCGTGGTAAGAACCGAAAGCCAATATCGGTGTCGGAAGAATGGATGAAGGTGAGGTGTGCTGACGTCGGAAGGATCACGCGCATGCGCCGTGGGGTAGCGGTGAAACCGCTTCAGTTTAACAATTGATCGGTGTCCTCCTCGAACCATTGGGTTCTGTTTTTGCAGAGGTTGAGGGTACCTTCTTATTATCCCATCTCCCAGTACTCCAGATAATCCGCCAATCCTCCACCGGTGTGTCCCAAGCGAGCCTGTCGTTACGGCTGCTGTTTGCCGCTGGTTCGCAGCTTGTCGGCGTATTCCACATTCGCTTCTCTTAGACTGGGGTCGTTTCCAAATGCCCAATGCTTCGCCATGTCCGGCGAGTAACGACTTGCTTTGGGACTGCGGCCGAGCGCCTCGGCCATCGATCGGATATGGTGGGGACCGGTCCCGCAACAGGCTCCCAGGAAGTGCACACCCATGGCGTATGCCTGCCGAGCGAACTCGCCCATTTCGTAACGATTGCAGACGAACGGATCCAGTGCCGTGGGAAATGGCCGGTTGTCTGGAATGCAGGCACAATCTTCATCATTCAATGATTGGAATGTCGGCACCTCCGGAGTGGTTCGGTACGGTACGGGCAAGCCGCCCACGTAGCAACTTACGGAGGATCGAATACGTTCCAGCAGCGGTAACATGGTCCGTGGACCGCGCGAGCAATTCATTCCCACGATGTCGGCGCCGGCCTGTTCCAGCCGCTGGCACGCCTCGACAATCGGGATTCCATCGCGGGTATGCTCGTCAGCGTCGACGACCAGCATCACCGCTGCGGGGAGGCCAGCCTGTTTGATTGACTTTAGCGCCAACTGGGCCTCGCCATGATAGCGCAACGTCTCGGCAATCACGAAATCGACGCCGGCCTCGGCCGCCCAGACGATCTGTTCGTCAAACATCTGGAGAACTTCCGTCTCGGTCGCCCCATCATCCGCGGAGTAAACGTTGGTATTGCAGATGTTGCCCGCCACCAATGCCGGTTCGCCATCGGCCTCGGCGGCAGCCGACTTAGCGAGCTGCAAAGCGTTTCGCTGCAGCGACTCCAGTTGATCTTCCTTCCCGATCAAACGCAGTTTCTCGCGATGCGCATAGTAGGTGAAAGCCTCCATCACGTCCGATCCGGCGCGGAGAAACTCACGGTGCAGCTGCGAAACCACTTCCGGATGGTCCAGCACCACTTCCGGCACAAAGGCACCTGCCTGCAAATAGCCGCGTCTTTCCAGCTCAAATAAGTAACCCTCGGCACAGATCACGGCCCCCTCGGATAAGCGATCAAGTAGACCTCGTTTTGCACGCTCAGTGACCATATCATCTCCTTAATAGATCCAGGAAATTTCATGTTGCGAAATCGGCAATCGGCGAATCCGCTTACCCGTTGCTGCAAATATGGCATTGTAGAGCACGGGCGCAAACGTCGGTACGCCCACTTCGCTGACACCCCCCGGGTTTGCTCACTGGGGACCATTTCGACCACGATTTCCCGCGGCAAGTCGTCGATTCGCGCTACTCCATACCTTCGAGATACATCGCGCCGAACAAATAGCCAATAACGAATGACAAATAACGAATGACAAATAACGAATGACAAATAACGAATGACAAATAACGAATGACAAATAACGAATGACAAATAACGAATGACAAATCTTCAGCAGCTCGCGCCGCACGGATTCTGTTATAGGTGCCGCACCGGGTGCTACAATAGCGGGTCGGCCACCGCGCGTCACGGCAACGCCCAGCTTTACCAAAGCCTCTCCGATAATGAATGCCATGGACCTACAGACTGAGACTATTCGCCGACTGGACGAGGCCCGAGTGGCCTACCAAGTCTTGTCGCATGACCAACCGGTTTTTACGTGTGAGGATGCCGCTCGCGCCCGCAACGTGTCCGTCGCTCAGGTCACCAAGACGATGCTCGGAAAGGATCCCGATGGCCAAATATACGCGATACTTCTGCCGGGGGATCGTAAGCTGAAGATCAAACGAGTCCGGCAGGCCGCGGGGGGCAAGCGAATCGAGCTGGTGCCGCCGGAAGAGATCGGCAGCCAACTGGGCCTCATCGTCGGCGCCATTTCGCCGGTCGATTTGGTTGGACGAGCGGAGATCTATATTGACCGACGTTTACTGGACCAGGATACCGTCACCATCAGCGCGGGCGTACCGGAAGCCGGGATCGCCTTGTCACCTCAACATCTGGTGGAACTTCTGGGTGGACAGGTTGGCGAATATGTATCGACGTCTGTTTGAGATGGGCCGCCATATGGTTGTGGCGGCTTGAGACTTCAAAATAGGGTGACTTGGGACTGCGACTCCTGCGTTCTCGGCCTCCACGGACGTCGATCACTTGGTTTCGATGGAGCAACTAGGCGAGTACACTGATCAACGGCGGTACTCATCCCAACCCGTGTGTATCAATCAACTGGACCGTTCACCTCCTTTGGCGAGTCTCCAAATGCATGAAGTAGACGGTGAAGGTGCACTGTTGCGAAAGCTCGCGGAGGGGACGGCCGCGGCTTCGGGCGATGAGTTCTTTCAGTCGCTCGTCAAACACCTTGCCGGCGCGCTCGGAGTGCGTTCGGCGTTTGTCGCTGAATTTGCCAACTCATCGACCAGGGTGCGGACTCTGGCATTCTGGTCGGGCGGCAGGCTGCTTGACAACGTCGAATACGGGTTGGTAGGGACTCCCTGCGAAGAGGTCGTTCGAGGCAACATTTGTCACCACGCCGATAACGTGGCGCATGAATTCCCGGATGATAAGACACTCGAGGAACTCAGGGCCGTCAGTTATCTAGGCATTCCACTATGTGACGAAGGCGGTGCGGCTCTAGGGCATCTGGCAGTCATGGACGATCGACCGATGCCCGAGCAGCCACGCAACCTGGCAGTTTTCCGTATATTCGCTACGAGAGTTCGTACGGAAATGCTCCGATTGCGGGCTGAGCAGCAACTGGAGCAGGCCAACCAGAGACTTGAAGAGCAAGTCATTCTCCGCACTAAAGAGCTCACCGAGGCGCTGGCTCAGGAAGAAAAGCCGGGGGCCGTGCATCTGGAGTTGCCTGAAGATATCGCAAGTGAGGAAACCAACGAGCCGCTCATAAATGCAAGCCTAGTCCGAAGACCAACGGCCGAAGCCAAGTCAATCGCCGCCGCAATCACTCGTATTCAGCAGGCGAACTCGCCCCTGCTCGTAGTAGGAGCGGGCGCGAACCGGAAACTCACCTGTCGAACGCTGCGTCAGTTTGTTGACGATTTCGGCATCCCGTTTGTGACGACTCAGGCCATCGTGTGACGAGTGCCACGGAGCTGGTGCCACTCAAGCGGAAATGTCACCGCGAAAGCGGCGTGCATCTGATTGAGGTACCCGTCGACTATTCGGAGAACGACCGTATTCTCAACCATGAAATCCAGGAACGAAGTGCGGAGGTGGGACGATGACGCATGTCCCTTACATCTGCGACGGGCTCGTGCCGCCGCACGTTAAAGAGTTGCCGTTTCTACCCGCGGACGTGAACGCTACCGCGCGTTAACTAAGGAAGGTTTCATGAGTCATCCAAACTGTTCCGCCACCACGAATGCAGCGTGTCCCTCGCGGAAGGGAAAAAACTCGCCCGTTGTTCGATCCGGCGGAGCGATCCTCGCAACTCGTGGGCACTTGGAGCGGCTGTGTCGGCCCAACGCTTCATTAGGTCCGGTGTGGTGAGGACCGTGACGGACAGCTCATGCGCGACCCGTTTGGCTTTACGGTCATCGGTTGACAACGTCCAGCTTCTTGTTTTGGCGATGGCCAACGCCATGGCTTCGCCGTCGTCGAGGCGCGTTGCCAGGTCAACGTACAAATCCAACTCCTCTCCGGGCTGAGCCTCGCAAGGTTTTAGTACGCCGTCATCAATGAAATGCTGCAAATTAAGTGGTGACTTGTTGATCGTTCCATCCGCTTGCTCAAAGTGTAAGAAAAGCGATTCCGCCGACACGGCGGTCGGGACATACCAGTTTACCCCAATCAACGAAAGTCGTTCTCGCAGCTCGCCCGCGGCACAAAGGTTGATAAGGCAACAAGCATCGACGACAATATTATCATCCATGACTATTCCATTTCAGGAAGCAGTCAGCAATGAGTGTTCAAGAGAAACTCGCAACACGGCATTGCCACCCTCGGAGTCAATGTCGTCGGAACGATTCATACATTCGCGAACAATTCGTCGCGCGGACACGCGATCCGTCCGTAGATACTTTGCCAGCTCGCCCTCGGTAATCTCTCCCTCGCAAAATGCCAATACGGCCAGGAATTTGTAACGGGCCGGGTAAGGTTCGCACGGGGTGAGCTTGTGAGGTTGCAACTGCAAATGGCGTTTCGCCGTTTCCGGTCGGAAACCCTGTTCCGACAACGTGTCCCAAGTCCCCTTGCGAATGAGACCAAGCGACTCTAACCGCAATGTCATGGCTTGAATTGAAACGGCATAGAAGTTTGCCAACCGGCACAGATCGGCCACTTGAAAATCACCGCGACTGTTCGTCACGTCAAAATACTGTTGCCGCAACCCAATGGCGGGCATTAAAAAGCACATCGCAAAAGCATCCGCGAAACGCTCACCCGCGGGAATGCGTTCCGTATATCGCGTGTAGTCCACGCCTGGCTTGTGCCGGTCGGCGAGAAAGTGACCGTATTCATGTGCGAGCGTCCAGCGCTGGCGTTCGCGCGGGTGTTTGGCGTTTAGCAGAATGCAACACCCCAGATCGGCGACAAAGGCATACATGCCGGCAATCGTGGATACCGTCGGCACACAGAACACCCGAACCCCAACGTTGTGCGCCAACACCTGTCGGAGTTCGAGGACGGGACCATCACCCAAATGCAGCCGGGACCGCTCGCGAGTTGCCACGTCTTCCGCGAAGTCCGCCAACTTGCTACTAGGAACACGGATTTCCGGCGGGTAGTTTTCCAGCGGCTTTGCTTCCACCGCTTGCTCCAGTTCCCGATAATCAACGGCGAACTGGTGCAATTGCCGAATCGCATCGTAGACTTCTTCGCCACCGCCTCCTGATTGATCGACCACGGCGCGTAAGTGCGGTTCCAGCTCAATCGTCGGAGCAGTTGGACGGACGAGTTCATGCACGCTTCGGCCAAAGTACGCGGCCAATTTGACAATTTCATCCGACGTAGCCCGTCGTGTTCCCTTTTCAATCGCGATGTACGTCGGACGGCTCATGCCCAAGTGTTTTCCGGTCTCGTCCTGAGTCTTGCCGCATGCCTTGCGAAATTCCGTGATGCGGCTGCCTAGGATTTGTGGATCAATCTTGTCCAGTTCGCTCATGCCTCACTCCTTGCCGATGAGTTAGCAATCCAGATAAATCTTCTCGTTATTGGCCGTTTCGTGCTTACTCACCAGTGATTTCGGACTTCTTAGATTATAGTCCGCTATTTTACAATGTCAATTTAGTTAGATGTAATTCTACTATTGTGTAAAATTCTTTCCCATTGCCTTATGCAAACAAATAGCAACAATCAATACTTTTTTCGGAGCTGCCCGTGCTGTGTTGTCGAACGAAATCCATCTAAAACAGCAACCAAGCAACTTGAACTGCACTCCTTGCCATCGGCATGAGGGACATCATGGCCCCCGCCCCTCGAACAAGCCGTAAAACCTGCTGGGCCTTGGGATAGCCGGAATTCACTTACTTTCCATCGATTGCTTGTGGACGGGCTAGTTGTCGAATAATCGCTTTGCTTCCGGCCCTGTGTCGCCATGATTACGTCGATCGTTTCCTCACGCAGCGAAGGACGGTTCGAAGTAATAAGTCGACTCATGTTTAATGGTTTCGTGCGATTGTCGAGTTGCATCCGATGGCTTTCCGTGACCAGAGACGCCATTGGCGAACCGTCATAAACGTCAATCGCACCAGTCGATTCAGCCTCGAACCGAACTGTCGTCGGTGCGGGAGATTGACTTCCCGCAACCGTGTCAACGGAGTCAATGTTGACCAGAAAACCGCTCTGTTTGCTCAGCTCCAAGGTGTGCGGACGGTCGTTCAGGGAGGTCATCAAGATAAACGGCTGATGAAAGGTGTTGAAGGAACTAGCTAGACTGACCGTACCCGATCCGCCAGCGCCACCGTCAATACTCCAGGCGAGGATCCCGTAGTCGCCGCGCGTGGTGGCCGAGATGCCGACCGCCGTTCCGTCAAACGGAATCGCGACGTAGCGGCGGAGTCAAGGGTATAGTGCCAAGAGTCACCGCTGGGTATGCCTTCACTGGTTTCGGTCCAGCTTCCGGTGTATTGGAACAGATTCCGATCGTTCTCTCTCCGCAACCGGTTCCCGCCCGAAGTCGATTCGGAACTGCGCATTGCCTCCTTGGTCCCACAGCGAGTGGATGAGTGAGATGCCGGATCCGGCAAAGAGGATGCTGACTTCGTTGTTGTTCACGGAGGTCGTCATGGCTGTTCCGCCGGAATAAGCCGCGTTGGAATCGGTCAGCCAATCGTCGGTCCTCTGGTAGGAAAAGCTGCCGTCGGTTTCTTCGGTGAGTCCGTCCAGTTGCTTGAGCAACAGAGCATGCGACGGAGCATCGTATTCGAGATAATCTCCCGAGATAGTGGCGAGCCCGGCGGTCTCCGTGGGAATGTTCGCCAGCAGAAAGTCGTAAATGATACCCAGCGGATGATTCAGGCCCGTTGTTACCGACCAGAACTGGGTAAGGCACTCCCAACGCTACCAGCCAACGTTCATCTGGCATTGCCCTGTCACAATCTTTATCGTCCCCTTGCATATTCCTCTTTCGGAGGTAGGAAACTGACGCCGAGCTTCCCCGCCCGGGAGGATCTCCAACCAGTGCTCGATGCGGGACGAAAAATTCTTGCTGGCCTCACTTTGTGATGGACGATGATCCGAGTCGGGACCGTCAATGGGGCCTCGTTCACAGCGAAATTCGCTAGTTCCGTGCGATGCTCAAAAAACTACGAGCAGCTGGATTTGATCGCGTGATGGGGAATTTATATTTGCCAACGCTGCAGATCTTAAACGCGTACGCTTTTGGTCGTTTTACGATCTCTTTGGAAACGGATCCCCTCGCTGTTCTTTCCGACTTTGCCCGCCTGATCGCGCACCCCGAGGACGCAGAGCGTCTGCGCGACGTTCTTTGTTGGCTCGACAACCACAGCTATTGGAATGAGCAGCTCCCCGACGATGCGCGCGAGTCGGACTTCTCATGCCCACTGAATAAGGAAAGTGCGAGACCCGTAAATAAATACGTCGTATTGACGGCGACGGAATTCTCGTCACCAGGGCATTTTCCAGGTTACCGTGGCAGAACCCCTCTCACGAACCCGCACCAAGGTGAGGTTCCTGGAGTGAGGAAACCCACGGAACCCCCACGCCGCGTACTTGATCAACGGTCTCGTCTTTACCGTGCGCGCGGCGGGATTCACGACCGAGGGTAGAAACGGCAACTCGCTAAGCTGCGGCGGTACAAGCCCACCGGTAGAACTGCAGGTTCGCTAACGTCCGTCGGTGAAATCGACCGACCGCACCTTAGCGACGGACCCTTGCGTGCGACGCATATTCCAGAACCAAATTCTTTGGTGCTGTTGGCGATTGGCGGTTTGATGATGACCGGGAGGCGGTTTCAAAACGACCAACTCCCGTGGAACGGCCCTACGTGGACCGACCGCCAGGAGCACTTCAGGTATGGCAAAGTCCCAACAGGCTGACACCGACTCGCAGCCGCCCAGCGGAGGTTTTCCCACTCAGGATCGGTAATCCGACCGGAGTGGTTACTTGACGTGCGAATCCGGCGCCGGGATACTGCGCCAATCATCTTGCTGCAGTGAATCCAATTTTAGCAAAGGGAATAGACCATTGATCAATCGAAGAAACTTCCTCGTCGGCGCTGCAGCGGCGACCGTGGCGGCCAACAGCGTGCGGACGGCCACGGCAGCCACGGAGAAGAAACTAAAGGTTGGCATTATCGGGTGTGGCCGCATGGGCCAGGATTTCGCCGAAGTGTATCGTCGTTTTCCCGATACGGAACTCATGGCGATCGCCGAATGGAACGACGAGCGGCGGCCGATCGTCGGAGAACGATTTGGCGTGGAAGCACTCTACAAAGATGTGAACGCAATGCTCAAGGATGGTGTCGTGCCTGACATCGTCGCTGTCATCACGCCCACAAAATATATGAAAGAGGCCGTGATCCGATGCGCCGAAGCTGGGGTTAAAGGAATCTCGACCGACAAGCCCGTGGCTGCCCGGCTTTCCGATGCCGACGCCATGGTTGACGCTTGCCGGTCAAATGGCGTGATCTTTGCGGGGGGGAATCTCCAGCGCGCCAAATCCGAGGTGCAACAGGCCGCGGGACGGCTCCGTTCCGGGGAGTATGGAAAAATCGTGGGAGTAGCCATGCACGGGTTTGGCGGTGAGATTTCCGGCGGCGGATGCCAGTTGCTGAGCGTGTTGCGGTTGCTGACCAACGCCGAAGTCGATGAGGTGGTCGCCTGGGCAGATCCTGCCGCCGCGCTGCTGAGGGACGACGATACCGGATTGAACATTAACGGTCGCTTCCGCATGTCCAGCGGCATCGATTGTCAGGTATTCGGACTGAACCACCCAACCGATGCGGACAGGAACCTTTATGGCGTAGACGTATGGACGACCAACGATACGCTGGTCAGTTGGCATTGGGGTGTACCTAAAATTTTTCGCGGCGTGGATGCCGACGGTGCCTGGAAGGAAATCGACCCGAACTACTCACCGTTTCCCTATCCGGACGTGCTCGTTCCACCTCTAATGGAACACGACGACTACCTAGTCAGTTCCATCCGCAGCTTCGTCAAGTCGGTTAAAGAACAAGACGAAGACCTGTTATCTATTTCGGGCCACGATTTACGCCAGGCCTTGGAGATTGCCATCGCCAGCAAGCAATCGGCCTTACAGGGTAATCGTCCGGTCTCGTTACCGCTTGTCGATCGTTCGTTATCTCTGTTGCCTTCGCCCTATCGGTGGTTGGGAGGAGATCAAACCGGCAACGTTCAGACCATCGAAGACGCGGCCGGTTAAGCAAAAGGATCGTAGTCTCGGCGGCGGAAACCCCGCGCCGTTCGGTCGACGCAACGTCGTCGGTGGCAGCCAAACGTGCTTACAAACCATGGACGAATTCCGTTCGCCAATCCACGGATTCAGTTTCGATGGGAAGGAGCTATAGTCAATTAGTAGCTTCCATGGATCGAGCGTGAGAAAAACAGCTCGATGACGAGACAACCCAGATGACGAGACAACCCAACTGGATCCTAATTGCACTCTATTCCGTCGTTGCTTCATCCGCGGCTGAACCAAATCTTGACTCCGGCCCAGCGACACGTGTACTTTTGACCACGTCACGTGTCATCGGATCACCGGACCCTCCAGCCCCCTACTCGGTTGAAGAAACGTTTACCAATATTGATTGGACGACTCCGATCTTCGCCCTCCGAGAACCCGGGACCGGACAGCTCTTCTTCATCGAGAACTCCGCTCGAGAGGCAGTCTTCGAAACGGTAAGTGAAGTCACCGTCGCCAAGGAAGCAAAGGCGGATGAGGTTCATGACGGGGTGACTCCAAATGAAGATGAAGTCACCGACGATGATGACAAATCGAAAGAGCCCGTCGAGATATCTCCAGCGGTACCGGCTCGCATTCTTCGGGTGCCTGACAATCCCGACGCCATTGAGACCGAAGTCGTGCTTGAACTCTATGCTCGTGAGGTTTATGCCGTCGCCTTTCATCCGAACTACGAGCAGAATGGCCAAATTTTTGTCTCTGGCAAGTTCTCCGTGAATGAGAAGCTCACCAACCGAGTCTCACGTTATACGGTATCACGCGAAGCGCCCTATCTATGTGATACCGAGAGCGAAGAGACCATCGTTGAATGGGAGTCAACTGGTCACGACGGAGGTGGGGTCGTTTTTGGTCAAGATGGTATGTTGTATGTCACGACGGGCGATGGGACCACTGATTCAGACACTTGGCTTACCGCTCAAGACGTCACCCGTTTGCAAGGAAGTGTTTTGAGGATCGACGTGGATCATCCGGCCAAGGGGCAGCCCTATTCCATCCCGGACGACAATCCGTTTGTGGATTTGGAAGGTGCGCGTGGTGAAATCTGGGCCATTGGACTGCGCAACCCCTGGCGGATGTCGATTGACGAGCAGACTGGTCAGATATGGGTTGGAGAAAACGGCCAGGACCTGTGGGAGTTTGCCCACCTGGTCCGCCGCGCCGCAAACTATGGCTGGAGCGTCTATGAAGGAAGCCACCCATTTTACCTGCACCGGCAGCTCGGCCCGGCAGAATTCGTGGCGCCGACGGTGGAGCATAGTCATTCCGAATTTCGGTCGTTGGCCGGTGGGGTGGTGTATTACGGGGACCAGCTGCCGGAGCTCAACGGCACCTACATTTACGGTGACTATTCAACGGGCGCCATTTGGGGAGCGCGGCACGACGGCGAAGAATTAACCTGGCACCGTCAATTGGCTCGCACCACACTCAACATCGTCGGTTTTGCGAACACGCCCAGCGGCAATTTATTGATTCTCGATTACACCGGCAGCATTTATCGCTTGGTAACTTCTCCACCTTTGGATCAACCTCACGAGTTTCCTCACCGTCTGAGTGAGACGGGCATTTTCACATCCGTCGAGGATCACGAACTTCAGGCGGGGATGATTCCGTACGCCATCAACGCACCCGGTTGGATCGACGGCGCCCAGGCGGAACGATACATGGGACTTCCCGGTGAAACGCAAATCACGCGCGACGCGCAAGGTAATTGGACCTTTCCAGAGGGCGCGGTATTGATCCAAACCCTCTCGACACCTGACTCGAGCCGGTCAAACGGCGGCCAACGGCGATTGGAAACACGTTTGTTGACCCTTCAGCAGGACGTTTGGGCAGGTTATTCCTATCGCTGGAACGAGGATCAGTCCGATGCGACATTGGTCGACGCGTCGGGCGAGCAGGTGGACCTTGCCAAGGATCCGTCGGCGGCGTCGCCGGAGATGTCTCATTGGCGTATCCCCAGCCGGCTGGAATGCATGTCGTGCCACAGTCGCGCTGCCTTGTTTGCATTGGGCCTCAATGACCTGCAGATGGACCGCGATGTCGTGTACTTCGGTGAACGGCAAAACCAATTGGCTCGCTTCAAGGAGCTCGGTCTGTTTGCGAACGACACGGAGTTGCCGCTCGAGGATCGGCCTGAACTGGTGGACCCTTATGACAGTACCCAGTCACTCCATGCGCGTGCCCGCTCCTACCTGCACACCAACTGCTCGGTCTGCCACACCAACGCTGGCGGGGGCAATTCCCGGATCATGCTGGGAATCACTGAAAAAGATGAGAACATGAGGCTGATTTCCGCCCATCCTCAACATGCCACGTTTTCCATCCTTCAGCCGCTGTTGGTCGCGCCTGGCGAACCGGAGCGATCGGTACTCTACCACCGCCTGTCGCGTCGGGGACCTGGCCAGATGCCACCGCGAGGTTCGGACATCGTGGACACACGTGCCGTGGAATTGATTCGAGAATGGATCGCACAAATGCCATCCACGCGTGTTTTTGTCAAGGATTGGCAGTTCGAAGACCTCGCCGATGATCTTCCGCTGGTCGACCAACAGCGGTCGCACGAGTCGGGACTGGCTTCATTTCAAAAAGTCGGCTGTAACCAGTGCCATCGTTTTGCCGGAGAAGGGGGCGGCGCGGGTCCACTGCTGACGGGACTAACGTCTAGGCAGACCGCGGCGGAGATCTTGGAGTCGATCCTCGAGCCGTCACGCAAGATCGAACCAAAATACGCCGAGTCGATCGTTTATACCGACGAGGGCAAGTCGATTCGAGGACGCATCGAGCGGGAGACCGAAACGGACATCGTACTCCGCACGAACGACACGTTCGCGCCGCCTGTGCTCATTGCCAAAGCCAACATCGAGGAGCGCCACTTTTCCGATACATCGATGATGCCAGACGATGTCCTGAATTCACTGGAGAAGGAAGAAATCCTCGACTTGTTGGCCTACCTGGTCGCCGATGGCGATCCAACCCACAGGATATTTCAGGCCGAGGATCCGTAGATTTTCGCCGAACCCATGGGCGCTCATTTGAATGTCGAATTTCGAACAAGGAATTTCGAATGATGAAGGTACAGTTGGACGACGTTAGCCGTCGTGTGACTTCGTAATTCGACATTCCTTGTTCGACATTCGCCCACTACCGTTCTTTCGCGATCGATCGGCGGCTCGAAGAAATCGCTACGAGTTCGGCGCACATACACGAGGAACCAGCCCGCGGATGCCGCTGGCAAGTGTAGAATCCACAGCCTTCACTTGGCCAATGACTCATCAACCACTTTTGGGTCTGGGCACCCTCGAACTGGCTCTGCGTCCTTTACGTCGGCGACCCGATTTTCCCTTGGAGCCTTTCTTACCGTTCCCATCCGCGCCGTTTTTGAGCTCGTCGATCTGATCGCGCAGCCGGGCCGCTCGCTCGAAATCCAGTTCTTCCGCGGCTGCCAGCATGTCCTTTTGCAACTCATTGATGTAGTCGCTGGACACTCTTTCGCTTACTGCATCCGAAGCCGACGCAATCGCGTCGTTCGCCTCTCGATTGGCGGCAACATCCGTCTCGATCCCAGTGCGAATGCTCTTGCGAATGGTCTCCGGAGTGATGCCGTGCTCAAGATTGTGACGCGATTGAATTTCACGACGACGTAGTGTCTCGTCGATCGCATTCTGCATCGAGTTGGTCATTTTATCCGCATAGAGAATCACCTTCGCATTGACGTTACGGGCTGCCCGTCCGATGGTTTGAATCAGTGACGTCTCACTCCGCAGAAATCCCTCTTTATCAGCATCGAGGATGGCAACCAATGACACCTCCGGCAGGTCCAAACCCTCGCGCAGCAGATTGACTCCGACCAGTGCCTCGAAGCGGCCTTCACGGAGCTCGCGGAGTAGATCGACGCGTTCGAATGCGTCCAATTCGCTGTGAAGCCACTTGCTGGCCACACCTTGCTGGTTGAAATAACTGGCTAGATCCTCGGCCAATCGCTTGGTTAGCGCCGTCACCAAAACACGTTCTCCAACTTCGGTTCGTCCGCGGATCTCCTCTAGTAAGTGCTGCACTTGGGATCTTGCCGGTACCACTTCAACCACCGGATCCAATAATCCCGTGGGGCGAATGATCTGCTCAACGATCTCACCACCCGTCTGCTGCAACTCAAAGTCGCTGGGAGTGGCCGAAACGTAGACCACTTGGTGGATCCGATTCTGCCATTCCTCGAACTTGAGTGGTCGATTGTCTAACGCGGATGGCAGCCGAAATCCGTGTTCGACCAATGTCCCCTTGCGGCTCTGGTCGCCGGCGTACATCGCTCGAACTTGAGGAATCGTGACATGGGACTCGTCAATGAAGAGCAGAAAGTCCTTCGGAAAGAAATTGAACAAGGTCTCGGGCGGTGAACCAGCGGGTCGACCAGACAAATGGCGGCTGTAGTTTTCAATTCCGGGGCAATAGCCAACTTCACCCATCATCTCGATGTCGAAGCGGGTCCGTGCCCCCAAGCGTTGTGCCTCCAGCAGCTTGCCTTGGCTACGAAGCTGGTCCAATCGCTGGTCAAGTTCTTCGCTGATGGAATCGATCGCGGCCTTCACGCGGTCCTCGGGCATCACAAAGTGTTTGGCGGGATAGACAAAGAGGCTCTCATGTTGGCTGATCACCTCGCCACTAGTCGGATTGATAATCGACAACTTTTCAACTTCGTCGCCCCATAGCTCAACTCGATAGGCAAACTCTTCGTACGACGGCCATATCTCCACACAATCTCCACGCACACGAAATCGAGATCGCTCAAAGCTTACGTCGTTGCGCTCGTACTGGATGTCAATCAGCTTGGACAACATACGGTCCCGATCGATGACTTGACCAGTCCGCAAGGAGACCATCATTTTTTTGTAGTCGTCGGGTGATCCCAAACCGTAGATACAAGAGACGCTAGCAACGATCACGACATCAGACCGGCTGACCAGTGAGCTCGTCGAAGCCAATCTCAGCCGGTCGATCTCTGAGTTGATCGACGCATCCTTCTCGATGTAGATGTCCCGTTGTGGAATGTACGCCTCTGGTTGATAGTAATCGTAGTAGCTCACAAAATAGTGCACCGCGTTGTGCGGAAAAAAATCGCGAAACTCCGCGTATAGTTGAGCGGCCAGGGTTTTGTTGTGCGAGAGCACTAACGTTGGCCTTTGCACCGACTGAATGATATTCGCCATGGTGAAGGTCTTGCCGGAGCCGGTGACTCCCATGAGCACCTGCTCACGGCGTTTTTCTTCCAGCCCACTGATGATGGCCTCGATGGCTTGAGGTTGATCCCCGGCAGGTTCGAACGGTTTTTCAAGACGAAACTCAGACAAAATGAAGTCCCTTTTCTTGCTTAATTGTCGGCAGCCGGGCCGGCGCTGGCCGAGGCCTTCGAGAATCGCAGGTGCGGACTGACGCGTTCCAAGATCGCCGGCCCAATACCGCGAACCCGCATGAGCTCTTCGGGAGACTCGTAGCGCCCCCTTTGCTCTCGCGACGCGATGATTCGCATGGCCAGCGTTGGGCCGATCCTCGGCAGGATAACCAGATCTGGCCAGCCAGCTTCATTCACATCGACCGTGAAATGTGCCGGAGTGATCGGAGTGTCGTCCAGATCCACTAGCTGACTCCAATGACCGGCCCGCACGAGGAAAACCGAAATCAGCCCGGCCAACACCAACGAGGTAATAAAGAATTGGTCACGACGAGTTAAGGCGATTGCTTTCATTTGGTCTCGATCGTGGCCTATTTCGACGTGGCCAATTGAACGTGGCTTTAAGTTCACGGAAACGGTAAATGACACTCGGCTCACTGAAAAGGTTTCAGGGAGGATCTAGTGGCCGCCGCGATCGTTACACAATCTCGCACGGGCCAGAGCGACGATTCTACAGCTTTGAACCGACGACCACTTCCCCTATTATTTGGGGAAGCCCCAGGAAATTGAACCGCAGCTGAGGATTTGCACCGATGGCCAAGGACTTTACGCAGCTCCAATGGGACGCGAAGTTAGAAAATGACGTCAAAACGCTGGTCCAATTGGCGATCCAAGAAGACTTGGGCCGCCAGCAGGATTGGACGACCGTTATCCTGGTGCCCCGCGAAAGTCGCTGCCGGGCGGCCGTGGTGACACGGCAAGATGGTGTTCTGGCGGGTGTGGACTCTCCACGAATCGCACTGAGTGAGATTGGCGCGGATGCCCAATGGCAGCCGCTGTGTAAAGATGGCCAATCGATATCGGCTGGGAGCACGGTCGGAAATCTGGTCGGCTCCGCCCGCGACATACTCACGGCCGAACGGACTGTGTTGAACATCCTCTGTCGGTTGTCAGGTGTGGCGTCGCTGACTTGGAAGTATTGCGACCAAACCGTTGGCACCGGCGCCAACATCTACGATACCCGTAAGACCACGGCTGGATGGAGATGGTTGGAAAAATACGCCGTGCGTTGTGGTGGCGGACGCAACCATCGGATGGGGCTCAACGCGGCCATCATGATCAAAGACAACCACTTGGCCTTGATGCGCTCCCAAGCGGACGAACCATCCCTGCCCATGACCCGTCAGGCGGTGCGGACCGTGAGATCGTTCTTGAAGGGAATACCAGCGGAGGAGGTCGAAGCGCACGGCATCGACACAAGCATGTTGATTGAAGTCGAAGTCGACTCACTGGAGCAGTTGGAATCCGTCCTGGAGGCGTCGCCGGACATCATCCTGCTGGACAACATGGATCCGAGCCAACTCCGTCAGGCTGTGTCGATGCGTAACCGATCTACCTGCGCGGCCGAACTGGAGGCCTCCGGTGGGGTATCGTTGACGTCAACCAAGGAGATTGCCGCGACGGGCGTGGAGCGAATCAGCGTCGGGGCCCTCACCCACTCCGCTCCGATCCTGGATCTGGGTTTGGACTGGGAACTCGAATCAGACAGCGAGATTTGACATCACTGCTGGCGAACTGTCGCGGAATGTAAACGTGTGTGATTTGATCTCAGTTGACGTAACGAAGTCGCAATCTATGGTTGTTGTGAACGGCGATCTCGGGGAGGGATAGCCGATCACGACGCGGCAAGGCTAGCATTAGCTTGAGGGGACCTTGCCGCGTTTTTTATGCGCTTTTTGCGACGTTTCTTTGGCATTCGACCGCCCAGGCAGCTCGTACAGCCGCCGACTACGTAAACCTTGCGGGTTATTCCGGTAATTTTGATCACGGAAATTGCGCAAGATTGACGATAACCCCTTTCGACTAGCGGCGTCTCCCCCATCAGCACGCAGCGATGAGACGCCTCTCAACCGAGGGGGATACAACTATGTCCAGTTTACCCAGGGTCGGAGCATTCGCGCTGAGCGCTGCGATCGGTGTTCTCATTGCAATTCTCTTGGCTCAATACCCAGTCGAGCTTCCGGGACCACTAGCCGTCTCGACTGTTTTTGTCGGTTCCAACGGCGAAAAACAGGTCTGTGAACAAGACGATCGGTTTCAATCCAGCTTCGGCAGCCCACCTGTCATCGAGCGATCAGATCGTTTGGCCCAAACGCTACAATTGGCGCCGATGCCGGCATTGCCTGCACCCTACGACTCCGTGAACGACCCGGCGCCACAACTCCTCACGCGGGACCAGGCATCAGGTTTCCAGGAATCCATAGCCCAAACGGCCCACTGTCTCCGACGCGATAGCGACTTTTGCGCCGCGGAAGCATCCGTGCCAACATCGAATGAATCACCTTTTGCGGTCCAATGCGAGGCGATACCCGTGGAGATCTCTTGCGAGGTTCCCGCGACCATTGAGCCGCCGCTGGTTGATACCGGGAGCGACCCGTTCGCATACGTGACGGCTTTGCCCATGGAGCCAGCGCTTGAGACTTCGTCCGATGAATGTGAATGTCGGGTCCAGCCAAGGCAAAACATCGTCCTACACAGCGATGATAACCAACTGATCGCGACAATCGCCATGCGTCCAGGGCACCATACTGGATTGCCACCGGACATGTCCCGGGTGGATTTATTGGGCCTCTCAAATCCGAGCCTCCTGTCCAAGTCACTGACAACACCCACCACGGAGCTCGACGAAGCGACCTCCGCGGATACAGTTGATCCGCCGAATCAAATCGCAATCGACTCTGAACCGGAGAGCCAAACAATCACCACGCTTGAAGAGTCGGTTCATCTGAGGCGAATTCCAAACATCACTGAGTTTGTCCCAAGCACTCCGGCTGCCGAAACGGACGTCGGCACGTCATTTATCGCTCCGGTCGCATTTCTGGCGAACACCGGATTACCAGATCCCAGCTCAGTGGTCCAGCGAATTAGCACGACGGTCAGTTGTCAGGATCCTGCATCCAAACCATCGAACAGCTCGGCATTTCTACCACCGCCACTGCCGGAATTGGCGTCCTCCGAACTGCACGAGACATACGAACCGCCGATGCGGGCTGCAAACGCCAAACTGACCGAACATCCGACAACGAGTCCAGAGGAACCCCAGAGTGACGTCGGTCCACAGACAAGGGTCGCGTCAACAGCAGGCCCGAAACTTGAAAATCAGCGTTGGCCGCAGAATCAACGTCGGCGGCCGTCACCATTGGCACAGTCACCATTGGCACAGTCACCATTGGCACAGTCACCAATAACACAATCACCAATAGCACAACCAACACAGACCAACGGTCGACGGCCGATTCAGCCATCGCGGCCCGTGGGCAATGAATCGGAGATCCTCTCGACCGCTAAGGAGTTGATCAGCAACGGTAGGGTGGAGCCGGCCATCGAACTATTAAGCGATGGGCATCGAGCGTTTACTAACTCGGTCCCGATTCTCCGTGCGCTCGGAGCGGCATACATTCACCAACGGATGTACGGTCAGGCCGCCAAGTGCCTCCAGGCCAGTTTGGAGCTCAATCCGCGCGATGCCGAATCCCACCATCTCTTGGGATGGGCTTGGCGCAAATCGGGTAGAATTCAACGTTCACGCGAACATTTTCGCATCGCCCATAGTATCGATCCGAACTTCGCAGCTCTGCCATAACCTACTCATGACGACCGAAGCTGATCCATGCAAGCCGCACGTCCTTTTTCTCTGCACGGGCAACTCTTGCCGCAGCCAGATGGCTGAGGGCTGGGCACGAGCTTTGGCGGCGGATCGGATCACGGCCTATTCCGCTGGAATCGAGAAACACGGATTGAACCCCAATGCCGTTGCCGTCATGGCGGAAGCTGGGGTGGACATCAGCGGTCACGTATCAAAAAAATTCGATGAATTGGCTAGTATCCAGTTCGATCTAGTCATCACCGTTTGCGGTCACGCCAACGAAACTTGTCCCGTCTTACAGGGAGCGCCGCGAGTCGTGCATATTGGATTCGAGGACCCGCCCAAATTGGCGGCGGAGGCTCAGGACGAAGAGGAGGCGCTTGGCCATTATCGTCGAGTTCGCGATCAGATCCAGCAAATGATCATCGACTTTGACGCTTGGATACCACCATCGGAGTGATTTGGAATGCTAGCAGTGCCGTTGCCCGCCGCGCGAGGCCAACTGCATCATTAGGGAGTCAACCACCTCAGAGTGGTGATCGAAGCATGAATCAACCGCCGGTCAGCAGCCGCAGACGACGCCCACGTCGCTCGGCTCGAAGACGCGCCCGCCGCTTGATCGTGCTGGGCTTTTCGTAGTACTCGTTGCGGCGCATCTCCTTCTTAATGCCGCTACGCTCAACTAACTTGCGAAACCGGCGGACCGCTTCTTGAATGCTCTCGCGGTCACGAACCACCAACTTAACCACTGTACCTCCAATGAATCTCTTGATTGAACGGTGCTACTCTCGACCTAGCGACCACCAGCGGCCAATCCGCGGGGCGCCGAATCCCCCATGTTAGTGGTTTTCTCGACGACCTGTCCACCCCTTGTCGGGCCAAATGATCTACGCCACCAGCAATATCGTCCGCAGGGCGTTTTCGTCTCGTGTGCATTATCCACTGGCGGGCATTATCCTCAGGTGGGCATTATCGTCTGGTGAAAGTGCCCAGCGTTACGGTTTACGGCACAATCCAGCGACTTACGGAATTATGGCGGTCGCTGGTCCAGAGGCGGCATTGACACTTTCGACCCGCCGATTGGCGCAATATCGACCCGTTCAACCACGCTCTCTGGGGCGTTTTCATTCAATCCATCGCGAAGGTGTCTGTCACAGCCTCCGAATAACCCAGCCTCCGAATAACCAACCTCCGACCACACAACCTCCAGATTCGATGGTGGAGCCGGGGCCTTGCGCAATCCGGCCGTCAAACTTGACGCATCTGCTCCAATTCCCAATAAACGCGCATCGGGGACACGCTGTACAACTGCGTCTTGCGAAGAATCATTCAGCCGCCTGGCGGCATTCTAGCCGGGTTTCGCCGGCCACGACGAGTCGATGACCTTTAGGTCGCATTTTGCCAGTCCGTCGACTGGCCTCACTCAGTCGTGTCACGCTTCGCGTAAGTAGTTACAGGCATCGATGGAACGTCCCACCACCTTTCTCGAAGAGATCGACGCCCGGCAAAGCAATGTGCTGGAGCGGTTGGACGAGCTCAACGATCGCGTTGAGCAAATAATCGAAGGCTGGCTCAGTGGGCGGATGGACACGCGTCCGCCAGACCCGCCGGACCCGCCACGCACTGAACTCTGAACCCTGAGCGGTTACGACTTGTAAAACCCAACGGGGATTAATCAGCGCTCCGTATTTAGTTCACCACCGTTGATAGTCGCTGAAGCCCGGTACACCACGGCATCAATATCGTTGGGCACGAAGCGGGCGGAACCGTCGCCAAACACGAAGTTCGCCCCACCTGGATGCTCACCGCGGAAGTCATCGAGATGTCCTAACTCATAATTCGGGCTATGGTCCGTTACACCCAGTATACGAGCCATCGCTTCCTCTCCACCTGGAACAACACCCATCCATGTGGAGTGTCCCTTTCTCGAAGACCGTTCTCCAACAATCGCCGTGTGACTCAAACCATCCGTAAAATCTCGGAATCTTGTCTCACTGAGGTGGTAGAAGGCGCCGTCCCCTCGGCAAATGGTACCGACCAAAAGACCTTCGCATTCGTCGAGCTCCACCGTGCCAAAGACGCCTACATAGTTGGCCGTCGGTAGCCGAATCAAAACAGTTTTCGGGCTATGATCGGAACGAAGGTCGAAGAATAAGTCCGCACTATCGGAAGGGCAGAGAAAGGATGCCAACGACTGAAGACGAGCCTGTCGATTCGCCAAGTCGGAAATCGGCAACTCGTAGTCGACCATGCCGTCGGCGACATTTTGCAATTCCAGGAAGGGAAGAACTTTCGAGGCCCATCCCCAACCAGGGTTTCCTTCAACGTCGGGGGCTCCCGTCGAAGGGTCGACGCTGTCCCATCCAGACGGCAGTCTTCCAACCGTTGCCTTCGGGTCTAGCGCACATCCTACGTCGACGGCCGCGTGGCTTCAACGGGGTGCCGCCGCTGGTTCACCTAAGTCTTCCGATCCAGGTGTCCCGACTTACCTATCGCTCGCATCAAACGGAGCGACACCAAGACACTCAATACACATCCGGCCAGGCCGAACACGGAGATGTCGTGCATCCCCATCATGGTGGGCTCGTGAAAGATGAGTGGAGGGACATTTCGGCTCAGCATCAATGAGGACCCTAAAAAAAGGGCACTGGCCAACATCCCCAGCACCAATCGATTCACCGACGGCCCTAACCCTCGATGCTCGAGGTTCACGTCGAACTGGCCGGTCTGCACCTGCTCAAACAGATCCATGAGCCGCCGCGGCAGCACCGTGGCTAAATGTTCCAGCTCCATGTAGACTCGCCGCATTTTTTTTAGGCGACGAGCGGGTGACAGTCGCCGCATGATGGCTCGCCGTTGGAACGGACGCATCACTTCCGCCACGCTAAAGTTGGGGCTAAGTAGCTTGGCGGTTCCCTCAAGTGTAATCAGAGTACGAATCAGTATGCTCAATTGAGGCGGTAGCATGATGCGGTATCGGAAGATCATCTCCGTCATATCCCGAAACGCGGACGCGAGATCAAATTTCTCGACATTCCGATGTGCGTAGTGCGAAACGAAGTCCGCCACGTCGGCACGCAGCGCGGACTCGTCCAGATCCGGCGGGGTGTCGCCGACTCGCATGATCACGGACCCTAGATGAGTCGCGTCCTGTTGGACGATCGCCATCATCATCTCTTCGATCTCCTCGCGGAGACCTTCGTCAATTCGACCTACCATACCGAAATCGAGCAACCCGATGACGTTTCCGGGGAGCAGGACGAGATTACCTGGGTGTGGGTCCGCATGATAAAAGCCGTCCACGAAAATCATTTCGAGATATAGGTTGGCGCCGTTGCGCGCGATCTTCTCTAGGTCAAATCCTTCGCTGGAGAATTGCCGGATCCGATCCAGTTTGACACCGTCCAACTCTTCCATGGTCAACACACGAGGTGTGCAAAGTTCGCTATACGGTTCCGGTATCTGGACAGCCGGGTCGCTTTGAAGGCGAGCGGCAAACTGTTGTAGATTTCGTTCCTCACGACCAAAATCCAATTCACGCAACAGCGACCGTTGGAACTCGGCGAAAGTCGCCGACGGACGATAGGTTGCCAATTCCGGTATCTTTTCCGCCAACTGGGCCAATCCGGCCATGACGTCGACGTCGCGACGAATCAGTTGGGCGATATCCTTGTGTTGGACTTTGACCACCACATTTTCGCCCGTGGACAACACGGCGCGGTGGACTTGTCCAATGGACGCCGAAGCTAGTGGCGTGTCATGAAACTCCTTGAAGATCTCGGCCGTCGGCTGGCCCAGCTCCTCTTCGATGATTTGATGCACTACCTCCGGTGGGTCGGCGGGTGTCGAGCTCTGCAGCTTTCCCAATTCAGAGGCGAGCCTCTTTCCAACGACGTCCGGTCGCGTACTTAGTAGCTGGCCCAATTTAATAAACGTCGGACCCAATTCCTCGATCGCCATCCGAATTCGAACTTCGCGAGAATGCGCGGCCAGCGCCTCCCCGTCGCGATCCTTAAAGAGCCCCTTGGCAAAGTCCAGATTGAGTCGGTGAATCCAATCGGCCAACCCGTACTTGCTGAGCACGGAGAGAATTTCGGTGGCCCGATTGACGTTTCGAAAGGCCTGAGGGATGGCGATTAATCGCATGAGATTGAACGAAGCCGCGACAGGGGACGGACTGGGGCAAATTCGAAAAGAATTCGCCCTCTCTTTCTCTATTTTACTTCAAACCGTAGCGGGCCACACGGCCCCATTCACCCCGGCGATCGATCCACTTTGCGTCCGGACAATTGTGCATTCTGGTAATATCGGAAATTGCCAGACTTCCGGATCAACCGTCAGCGGTCTTGGGAGAAATCGCCAGGCGTGATCCACCAAGCGATCAAACAGCGATGGCTCCCAACCGTCGCAGCGGTTGGAAGCCATTTAGAGTGGTAGCTGGGTGCAGACTTTGGGAAACGGTGCGTCAAACTAGTTGATCCATCTGAGGTCAATCTGTTGCCAGCCGACCAGTTGGAACCGATAAAGCTTGGCCTGTTTTGTTGCCGACCCCGTATAAGACGCCAACTGGTAGTCTAACGCCGTCACGGCGCCGTCGCCGGTGATCGAGTCGAAACGAAAATAGAGCCAAGGCACGTAGCCGTTGTTGCTCACGTAGTGAGTCATGTTCGTGCCAGGTTGCAGGGTCATGTCCTGCCAGGGGCCGCTAGTACCCCATCGGTACTGGTAGGAAACAGGGGCCGAGGTCACATTCTCCACGGTCGTCATCGCATAATCAGCGCTCGCCGCTTGGACATTGACAACCTGCATCATCGCGATTCCACACACAGCTACGGCGAAAAGTTTGGTCCAATGAGTCATTTTCATCCCCTTATGAGGCCACTGGCCCCAAAAAACGTGGTGCTTCGGTCCCGCATCCTTGCCCGTGCCAAAATGTTCCTTACATACTGGAACTCAACGGCGGCATAGCTAGCCCGACACAAGCTGGGAAAGAATTGACGGTTTTTCTGCCAGGGGTGGATATTCGCCGAAGGCGTGGTAGCGGTGGCCTTCAGCCGCCGGTGAATCACGAAAATACGGCGGCTTGTGTCGAATGTCGAGGTACGAAGTCGGTCGATTTGTCATTAGTTATTTGTCAAAAGTTATTTGCTATCTGGCGGCATCCCCCCGTCATCTCTTCCATTGACAGATAACTAATCACAAATCTTCAAGGACGAACGTCGTACTTCTGTAACTTCATCATTCGAATTTCGTTGTTTGGTATTCGACAAACTAATGAGTGCCCACGGGTCCGGCGAAATTTTTACCGAGATTCATGGATCCTTCATGGCCAAACGTAACCAGGTCAGCGCATGGGACGAGGTTCCTAGACCCAATCCAAAACAGGCGACCTGCGATGCCAGTCAGTTGCTTGCTGATACGCGTGGCCCACACGCAATACACGGTCCTCGCAAAACGGAGGCGCGTAGATCATCAGCCCGATAGGCAATCCAGCCTGGTTGAAGCCGCAGGGGACCGTGAGACCGCTGAGATTAAGCACGTTGCCAATCGTTGTGTTACGGAGAATGCGAACGTTGTACGCCATGTATGAGTCGAGATTGGCGTCCACCTCGGCGACCGGCGCGGCACAGACGGCCGCCGTCGGAACCAACATCACATCGATTTCCGCGAGTCGGCGACCAACCCGGTTGCGGAGCTCCAACATTTTTTTTACGGCGGCGAAATACTCGTCGATGTTGATATCCTTGCCCAACGAAAGGCGACTGGACACGACAGGGTCCAGCTCGCCCGCATGACGATCATAACAATCTCGGTTCGAACTCCAGGCTTCCGCTCCAATGACTGAACGTGCCACCGCCAGCTCACATGATTCGGCTGCCTCGGGCATGTCCAATCCAACCAAATCCGCTCCGAGCCCTTGCAAAACCCGCGCCGCCTCATGCACCGACGCCGCGACGTCGTCGTCCACCTCTTCGTGGAACCGACCATCCGGCAAGGCAACCTTCATCCCTTGCACACCCTTGGTCAAACCAGAAACCACATCATGACTCGACCGACCCGCCGTGCCCCCGTCGGCTGGATCCCAGCCTTGAATCGCCTGGTAGACGTACGCGGCATCTTCGGCGCTGCGTACCAGCGGGCCAATGGAGTCGAGCGTCCAACTCAAGGGGTAGACCCCGTCGAGGCTGACCTGGCCGACCGTTGTTTTCAACCCCGTGATGCCGCACAGTCCGGCCGGCAGCCGTACCGAGCCGCCGGTATCGCTTCCCAAGGCCATCGGCGACAATCTGGCGGAAACCGCCACACCGGACCCGCTACTGGATCCACCCGGTATGTGAGGAACTTCGCTCCAAGGATTGTGCGGCGTCCCGTGATCATGGTTGATACCGACTCCGCCATAGGCGAATTGGACCGTATTCGTCTTGCCCAGTAGCAACATCCCTGCATCGAAGAGGCGCTGAATCACCGTCGCGTTGTCCGTCGCGCGATGATCGCTACGCAGGGACGTGCCCGCCGTGGTCGGCAAGCCGGCGACATCCATCAGATCCTTGGCAGCGAACGGAATGCCATGAAGCGGTCCCAATTCATCCCCGGCGCTTAACCGTGCATCGGCAGCTCGTGCCGCGTCAAGCGCGGTTTCTGGACAGACCACCCGGTACGCGTTGAGGGCGGGATCGAACTGTTCGATCCGATCGAGAAAATGTTGCGTCAGTTCAAGTGAAGAAATCGTTCGATGGATCAGTGACTTTCGTAATTCGACGATCGTGAGTTCGTGTATAGCCGTAGTGGACATCAACGGTTCTCCGGACCAGATAAAGCCCATAGCCTAACACATCCGCCGCCGCCTCTCACCACCGCTAAGCGTCGGCCGGAAGTCGTTCCAGCGCCTCGTACAGACGCGCCCGTCCGACGCGGAGACTATCCAACGACTCCGGTTCATTCTGGTCCGCGGCCGCGGACCAGGCCCGATACAGCCGACGCTGTGCGGCCGCGAAACGGTCCATCAGCTGTGCGTATCGGGACAGCCCCAGCTGCCGGATTAGCTGAGGCCCGCAAGCGATGAATGTCTCGAAATGGGTGGACTGGACGACGTCCAAACCGTCGAGAATTTGTTGAAGCTGGTCCTTGCCCTCCATGCTGCCACTGGCGACCTTTTCAATCAGTGCGTCGATCTCCACCGCGGCCTGGTTTAGCGCACGAACGGGATCCCGCTTGGTTTCCTCGTCGGTGGCCGAGATAGCTTCGTTGGTTGCAACGCGACGCATCAATACCGCACCGGCCACCAGCCCCGCAATCGCTGCCAGAAACCAATACCTCTCCGACCATCGCGAAAATGCGAATTCGCGGACACCGACGCGGTGCACGTCCGCGGCTCGGAGCCGGTCAACGAGTTCCCGCGACAGCACGATCGGCGCGTCTCCATCGGGACTGACCAGCGGTGTGGTGGGATCCTGATGGTCTTTTCCAGCTGGCGCGTTCAAGGTCAGTGGTGACGAACTTGCCGCGACCGCCTCCAGCGACGGCCGATAGGCCGTGACCGCTGCCAGGGTCCCCACGCCCAACGATCCCCAAATCAACAACGATCCCAACCATCGCATCGCATGTTCTCGCAAAATTCTAATCAGCAAACAGAATATACATGTTAATTACCAGAGCCAACAACGACTCCCCGACGATCAATCCCGCACTAAAAGGAACACCCCAAGATTCCGCCCAGTCACTACCCTTCCACCGCGAAATCAAAATATTCACAACACAACCGATGCCATACGTCGCGATGTAGTGAAACGGCAGATACATTGACAATCCGACCAAGACTCCCAGTCCGGGGAAGGCGCCCAATCCCAGTAGCGCACCCACGAGGGCGCCAAGTCCGTAAAGCGCGTAGGGCATTTCTCCGCCCTGGACTCCGGTAATCACAGCCTCCAATGCCTGGGCTTGAGGTGCCGTGGTCGGCGTACCGGGCCCGAAGGCAGGACCGCCTTGTTTGATGTTGCTGTTGGCGATCAGGATCAACGTGAGCATGCTGATGACGGGGCCAATTCCGACCAGTGCCAACTCGACAATCTGCTGCCTCCGCGGCTGGGCGCCGACCAAGTAACCCGTTTTCATATCCTGCATCATGTCGGCGGCCAACGTCACGGCCACGCACAACGCGGCTCCGATCAGCACGGCTCCCACGACGGCGCCGCTACCAGCGAGCGCGAGGACGAGCACAACCGTGAGCAGAGCCATCCCGGAGATCGGGGACCAATCGGTCATGCCAGTACATTGAGCGATGATGATCCCAGCCAACCAAATCCAGAGTGACCCGACGACGGCGATGACGGCCGCACGCAGGTGAGGGTTCAAACCCGCGAGTAAGCCAGGACGCGCATTGAGCGACGCCAATAACTCATCCTTGCGTGCTCCCTCTAAGGCGTCCCATGCCGCGGCTGACTCGGACGACGAACAACCGATCATGTATCCGCCGTACTCTATGTTGACTGACCCGCGATCAATAGGATCCCCGGAGACGGGGCAGTTGTGATTCAGCGGCCGGTTGCCGACCAGGTCGGCAGTCAGGAACAGCAAAATAAACGCCGTGATGACGGAGATCGCCAGGGTCCGGGCGCCTAACTCCTCGCCACCTCCTTCGACCTTGCCGGCAGCCATGATGGATTTCAGAGCTTCGCGAATCGCAGGTAGGGAGAAAACAACGCCCATCATCGCGCCTCCCAATAAGACCCCGATTCCCAGCGGTCGGTTGAAGGCTCCAAAACCAAATGACGGAGCTTGTTCGGCGGTCACGGTCTCGGGCATCCACCCCCACGCAAATGCGACCGGCGTGAGAAAGAAATAAGCCAAGATACCGCCGGCCAAGACGTACAGCCCGGCCCGCCCCGTGAGATACCCAGCGCCCAAGGCAAACGGCGCGATGGCGAAGATCAGCTCGAATTGGCGAGGAAGTCCCAATAGCTTGCCAGCATTCACCGATTCGTCGTCCACAAAACCGGCTGCCGGTTTCGACTCGGTCCCGATAAAGGGCAAGTGGGACAAACCTTCTCCCCACCCAAGCGTTTCAAACTGGGTCGGGATGAAGATCAGCATGCCCACGACAATCCCCACAACTAATACCACCGCCTTGGCGGGACCAGCTCCTGGTGATTTCAAGATCGAAGCCACGGCGGTTCCCGTGGGAAATCGCAGTCGCTCAATGTCAATCATCTGTTTGCGCAAAGGGATGATGAAAGCCGTCCCCAAAACCGCGCCGGCGACGCCAGCCAACGTAATGAACCAGAAGTCAAGACTGGTGATCGTCAGCTCGTACCCGATCAGAAACAAAACCGGCACGGTAAAGATGATGCCGGAATTGGATGTATTCACCGCCGACGCGATGGTTTGGGCCACATTGGTTTCCAGAATCGTGCCGCGACCGAGCATCCCACGCAGCACACCGAATCCCAGCACCGCAGCGATGGCCGAACCGCCGATTGTAAACCCTAGCTTGAGCCCCGCGTAAGTGATCGCGGCGTTCATGACGGTCCCCGCGACCACACCAAAGATGATCGCGCTGCACGTAACTTCGCGATATCGGGATTGGAAGACGCGGTTGTCCGCGTAACCAGCATGCTGGCCGGGGTTCGACTGGCCGGGGTTCGACTGGCCTGGGTTCGATCCGTTTTGATCTTCCGTCATGAATCCCCTTTCCATCCGTGAGGGAAAAGATCATGACCTGAACCGTCGTCAATTACAATCTCAATGAGCGAGCGCACATAAAATGAGCCGTTGACCGACCCGGTCAGCGGCTCATTTCGCCCGCGGAGGGCAGGGGACTCGAACCCGCAACCCGCTGAACACAACATCCTTGCCACGCAACAACTTACGAAGTCGGAGTCTGCGTTGTCAGGAAATATTCAGGAAACTGACGGCCAGAAATGGCTCGATTTGTCGTCAATTGACGTCGAGCTAAGAGAATTAATCGAAGCTTGGAGCCGATCAAATACAAGCGATCGAAACGAGATTTTGAAAGTTATTCGGCGAGAGTAGCTCGCTCGTTCGCGGGACCGCATGAGAGAAGGTCAGGACGCCGGATCGACAGTCCGATGTGCAATTTCTCTATTGTCCTGACAGCAAACGGTTTAGAACAAGCGAAGTTTGACGGTTGCACATATGGTTGCACCAACAAATGTCGCCAGTTGTCGCAGCTTGGCGTCAGTTGTCGAGTGGAAATTGAAAAAACCAGCCAATCTTGGGCTCGGCTGCAAGCCGACGTCCGTCAAGCAATTCTCTCCTTCAAACGTGCGCGGGTGGCAATCACCTCGGTCATCTCAGCAAATTGCGTTCGTGACTCATGGCGGATACTCCTGAGTCACTAACGGCGTCGGATTGCAGGACAAGAACGATCCGATACGCGCCATCGTTTTGACGACACTTTTCGCCAACCCAGCCACCAGTTCAAACTGCGGTCGATCGATCCAACCGACGCGGGAAAGGGCGGCGGTTAAACACGAGCGGTGCATCGACCGAGGCGACTGTGCAAAATAGCTGAAACTGCTTCGGAGGGGGCTACCAAAGCGCGCAACGAACGCCGGTTTTGATGCTGCAGACGATGTGACCCGAGCGCGCCCTCAGATTCCTTTCGTTGCATTCGGTGGGGGCGAACGACGCGACTTAGCGGCCCCAGTAAGTTGCGTGAGCGGAGTTTCAAAGATGGGTCATTAAATGACCCGACTGATATCGCATCAAATATTCATTCTTCATCCAAAAACCCCCAGATTCTACTCGCTGCGATTAAATTCATTTTCCGAGGGCAGGTCATGGCTGATCTCTAGGTTTGGCAGCTTATTCTCAAGACTGCCCATTCCGGCACTGGTAACCGCAGTACCAGCGAGGTCGAGTATTTGGAGGCGCGTCAGTCCCACTAAATGCCGCAAACCTTTGTCGATAACGTGAGTATGCTGAAGCCCTAGAGACTCGAGCTTCGTTAACTCATTCAAGTGAGCTAGCCCGTCGTCAGTGATCTGGGTATCGCCCAATCCCAACGAGAGGTGCCTTAGATTTGTTAGCGGTTTTAGATGCTGCATTCCATGATCTGTGAACCGATTTCCTTGGAGATACAACGTCTCTAACTGCGGCATATCCTTAAAGGATTCCAATGCTTTATCCGTGATTTTGGAATTGCTCAAAAGAATAAACTTTAGATTCGGAAGCGTCACAAGGTGGGAAACACCGTCATCTGTTACAAGATTGGCATCCCACATGTAAATACGCTCAAGTCGATTCATTTCGCGGACGTTTTTCAATCCATCGTCCGTCGTCTGTTTTCCCGAGAGGAGCAACGATTTAAGATGGGCAAATTTTCGAGCATAGTACAATGCCTCGCTGGTCATTAGGCTGTCTAGTGCCGCAACTCACAATTGTTACGCCACCAAAGCCAAAGTTTCACTATTTTGTCGCTTGCTTGCCCATTGTTCCTTCCAGTTGGCAGGGCGTTTAACTGTTTCTGCGGTGATCGGGCGCCCC
>Ga0310121_10000392_pt1 | contig 48251 bp, 37 predicted proteins | sample CB27_Tmax_986_MG_FD_203504 | JGI IMG/M metagenome (GOLD analysis project Ga0310121, IMG submission 203504) | Marine microbial communities from Western Arctic Ocean, Canada - CB27_Tmax_986 | ecosystem: Environmental > Aquatic > Marine > Oceanic | place: Canada: Western Arctic Ocean | collected... | reverse complement strand
TCGTCGGCTTGCGTTTCGCTCTTTTCCACATGTACACCGCGTCTTTGTCCTTCATTGCTCGCATTCAGTCGGTTATTCCTCGTCATAGGGTTTGTACGTGTCCATAAGGGGATACAGACACTCCAAAGGAAAGTTGATACCAACCCTTCGCTTCAGCCTGCCCGAGTCATCGATATGACTGTTGAGGGTGGCTCGATGCCATATTTCGGGCTGAATTTCTCAGCCTGTTCCTGCCGGTATTCAGCATCGGGGTGGCAATAATGTTTCTCGATCATCCGGGTGGTGCTGTGCCCCAGGGTGTCCTTCAGGTTGAAGATGCTCCCACCGGCCTGGATGTAGTGAGTTGCGAAGGTGTGACGCAATTCGTGAAAAGAAACCCTCGGGATTATCTTGGCATCCTTGCAGGCCGCTTTCATCCTGTACTGCTGAGCGGACTTCCCCCACGGGATATTGCCATTCAACAAGATGGGTTCATCGGCCAAGCGTCCAGCCGTGAGATTTTCCAGCCAAGCATAGGCACGATCATCAAGGGGGATGTACCGGCTTCTGCCAGTCTTTGTCTTTCGGATAAACAGGGTTCGGTTATGGGGGTCAAAGTCCCTCACCTCTAACCGACCAAGCTCACCGTACCGGCAGCCACTGTGCAACGCCAAAGCCACCAAAGCCTGGAAGCTGCCTTCGGTGACATTCATCAACCGGCCAACCTCGGCATCCGTGAGCGATCGTTTCAGCTCATCATCTTCAATAAGTGCAGTTGGAAACGGCTTCAGCTTTCTGCCCCACGCAGCGTTGCTGCAGCTCAGCAGGTCATCGTCATGGCAATAATTCAAAACTGCTTTTAACCGGGTTAGCAGCCGATTAGCCGTTGACCGTCTAGCACGCTGATCATCCTCACTAACTGCTAGCCGTTCACGTTGCTCCCCATGCTTAGAGCTGTGAACCCTTGCAGGCTTCGAAACCAGATCTCGGTGCCACTTCCGCAGTAGCGATCTCGTCAGCTTGGCAACCGGGATACGACCAAGGGGGTCGAGGATGTGGGCATTGATGTCGTATCGAGCTTGCATCGCTGCGGCAGGGGTTCGCGTTGCCACCGCTGGATCAAGCGAGCACGTCTGCTCAAGGTAGTAGCGGCAGCAGTCTGCAACTGTCAGCAGCTCACCCGAAGGCTCGCTGTCATCGTAGAAGTTGTACTCAGCAGCCCTAGCCATCGCCTGAGAAAAAGTCAGAACATCCACACCATCTGCTGGCACACCCGGCCTATCGTCAGCCGTGCCTAATGACTTTCTGATGTAGGGGCTTCCGGTCGCAAACCCAAGGTGTGCCCGTGCCTGCCAAATACCGGCAGCGGATTTGCTGAGCTTCCGATAACCTAGTGCCCTGCCCCGAGCCAGTTTCTCCCAATGGATCTTGTGAGATGGCTCGATGGCCTTTCTCGCGTTGCGGGTAGCTAACCTACTCACCTCGATACCCCTCACAACGCCTGAGAGCCACGCTAACGGCCTTGGAGTCAGTGACCCATAGCCAAGAGGTGGGTAAGTATTGGGTAACTATCGACGCTGTACCCTTACGAACTCTGGCAAACCTGAATGTCTTTAGATCCAGCACCAGACCAGTGTATACGGGAATGTATCAAGAGTCGAGAGGGTTCATAGAAGTGTTTATGACCATCTTCACACGGTGGAAGTCGCAGGTTCGATTCCTGCCGCGCCCACTCCCCTAACCCTTTGAAAAAAAGGTGTTAGGTGCCACTGATAGTTTTCGACGTATCTCGTATCGACTCGATAGGTGCGTACTTTTTGCATACTTTCAGTCTCGACAACTCACAGGGAGGAGTCGTATGGACAACGCATCCGCTTGGCTAGTTATGCTCGGTGCTGTTGCTTTTATTGTTTGGTTGATCCGCTACAAAAGTTGACGATCGCCTATGCCAAGGACGGAGTATACGCCTGTTGCTGCGCCCGGTCTTCTAAACCACTGAAGGTAAATGGTTTAGCTACGCCTATCGATGCTAGCTGTTCCTTGATCATATCCATTTGGCCTAACTCTCGTATAAAACCTGCATTTTCAGCGCTCGGACGTTGCATTGGCCTTTTCTTCTTTGGCAGCCAGTTTGGCCTGCCTCTTTGCCTCGCGCTTTGCGGCCTTTGCCTTGGTTCGCTTATTGCGCTCAAATGAATAGTTGGGCTTGCGTGCCATCATCCCTCCGTCTTCGTCGGCGCGCCCCTCGTCTATATATGGGTTCGCTTGGCGGGTAACGCCGTATTTTTATAAAAAACCACAGTTTTGATTTAGAGGTTCTTGTGCGTCCCATCGCAGAAGGGGCCGTTCGCGGTGTGCTTGCAGTTGCACAGCGCGACCCGCTTCTTGGCTTCCACCGTGAACGGCACAGGCGTGAAGGCTGTGCCCTGGTGGGAACCATCACAGTAGGGCTGGTTCGCTGATTGCCCGCATGCGCACCAATAGTAGGTACCCGGTTCGAGTTCCAAGACGGTGGGTTGTTTGGACGGGATGCTCGGCTGGTTCATGGGATCTCCTCCTTGGGATAACGATGGAGATTATACGCCGTGCTGCGCATCGGAGTTTTTTCTTAGCACCGCTCTGTTGAAACCTGGGCGCCCATGCGCCCCAGGAAGCCCCACGTCAACGTGGAAGAGTTGTAGCCAGCTAGACAGCGATGAACACCTCTATCTCTACCTGATCGGGGGCACCTTGAACGGGTGCTGAGGCGCCTATGCCTCCGAATAGCTACATACGCTTGAGGAGTTCAGTCTTTTTCTTAGTGAATTCCTCGTCGCTCAGAATCCCTGACTTATGTAACTCGGCGAGTTTCCCAATTTGGTCGGTGATTGACTCCGCGACGGGTTTTATGATCCAGTGGCAACTTTCTCTCTCGCTCGTTTCTCTCGCATGTAGTGGATTTTTTTCGCTCGCTTTTCCGGTTTCGCGTACTGCCTGGCATCCCTCACGCTTTGCCCGCACCTATCTGAGCAGTAGCGTCTCGATCGCCGTGCGCCCACAAAGAAGTGTGAGCAGTCCGGGTGCTCACATACCCGGATGGACGGTTCACCGTTTATCAGAAGCAAGATGATCCAGAGGAACGCAACTTCCGGCTCGGCGGCGATATGCGTGTGGAGATCCGCGCCACGTCCCACCACTGTGACGGTGCCCCCAAGTTGCTCGGCCAGTTCGTTGACGTGAAAGACCGTGTCTTTGCCAGCGTCTCGCCGTTCTTTGGTACCAGGGCCTCGCTCTACCCAGGTTACGTGTCGCGCTTCGTCGGCTTCGCGATCACCGAGGTAGTCGTGGATCAACCGGCGTGTCCTGTTTTGGAGTTGTCGAAGAACCTTGGCCGGAACGGGGACCGCCTCTGCTCCGAACCCGAGAAAGTCACTGAGACCCTCTCTAACTGCGGGGCCCTTGGCAACCGATAGATCCCCCATGTTGATGTGAAGGCTCGTGGTGCTCAGATCGATCCTTGCGGTGACTTCGTAAGTGCTTCCACCGATGGTGTCCGGCCAGCGGTCGTCAAGATCGGGGAAGTCCTGGCCTGACTCAAGCAGTGGATACCCGAGAAACTGGGCGAGGTCTTCACGCAACTGCACGACGTTCTTGTGGTATTCAACATCGGGTCCATTCACGAAGTTTAGTGCGATCCGCAGGCGCTCATCGTCGGTTTTCATGCGTGTGTTCTCATGGCTACGTCAGGATCTATCCTATGTATACGTAGGAACGGACATATCCGATATAACTATTGTTATACAAAGTTTACTTGTCGTTTTTTATCGCCGAAACTTTGATATATGTTAACTCATTTTGATATATCTATAGGAACGGACGAAGGAAGCAACGTTGAACGCACAAACAGAACTCGAAGTAACGGCGGGGAGACTCGCCTACAGCCTCAAAGGAGCTGCGGTGACTACATCCAGCCGAGCTGTTGCAGGCTGATCCCGTCGTTCCAGATCTTTGTCACGTGGCGGATCTTGTCCCCGTCGAATTGCATGACGTAGACGTAGTCAGCCTCGACAGACCTGCCGGTCGGGGGGACAGGCCCTCCTTCGCCGGTATGGGTACCCCGGAATACGCCATAGGCGGCGACATTCTGGCGCTCTGCGTCCACGGCGAACGACCGCAACTCGTAGTTGCCGTCGGGCAAGGGGGTGAACATACCTTTCATCCACTCAGTGTAGCCCTCCAAGGTGGTGACATCAGCGAGCACTCCGACCTGGGCCGAGAAGGTCGCGTCGGGGTGACAGAACGGGGCACAGGCATCCCACCCGCCGCCGGTCTCGCATGCGTCGAAGAACTGTGCCGCAGTATCGCCAATCTGATCCATGATCACGTCTTCTCCGTTGAGTTAAAATCGCTCCGACCGAAACGGCACGCTAGCACCTTCGCCATCTACTCCGCGAGCCATTCAAGGATTTATATCTACTGGTTGATCCGGCCAGCTTTAAATACATCACCTGATGGGCTACTTACGGGCTACCTTCCGCAGGTATAGAGTTCGTTACTTAACTCTCCCCACAATATAAAATGGAAAACTATTGTAACTATAGGCATCCAATCATGATCTCCATTGAAAGTGCCGACGATGAGTGAAGCGACCGTGTTCATGCCCAGGTTAAACAAGTCAGAAAAGGACAACCTGTCGTTGAAGCTGACGGTCGTCACGCTGCTGTTGGTGCTGGCGGCGGGCTGCGTTGCTGCTGAGGTCGTGGATAAGGAAAAGTCCACGCACAATTGGCCTCGCTTCCTGGGGCCCAATTCCCTCCCCGTCGCGGATAATCCAAAGCTGCCGGAGCGGTGGTCGACGACCAATAACGTTGAGTGGGTCACCGAAGTATCGGGTGTTGGTTGGTCCTCGCCGATCGTTTGGGGCGGCAAGATCTTCCTGACTTCAGCTGTCAGTGATCAGCCGATGAAGCAGCCCTCATTGGGAACCGACTTCAGCAACGAGTACCTCGCAGAGATGCGCGAAGAAGGTATCTCGTCCGAGGAGGCGAACAACCGGCTCTATGAACGGGATCGAGAGATGCCGCACGAGATCGTGATCGAACTGATGCTCTACTGCTTCGATCTCGAGAGTGGCGCGCGCCTGTGGGAGCGCAGCGTCTACCATGGCAACCCGCCAGGCGGGCGCCATCGGAAGAACAGCTTTGCGTCCGAGACACCGGTGACGGACGGTGAGTACGTCTACGTCTATTTCGGCCACCTCGGACTGTATGCTTTTGACTTCGACGGTAACCCAGTGTGGGCGACACCGTTGAAGCTGTACCAGAAGGTCCGGGATTTCGGTACCGGCACGTCTCCCGTGCTTCATGGTGACAGAGTAATCGTCCTGAACGACAACGAAGAGCAGGGGTTCATCGCGGCATTCGACAAGCGAACCGGCAAAGAACTGTGGCGCACGCTGCGGAATGTGGGCGACAGGCGAAAGACCGGCTGGGCGACGCCGTTCATTTGGGAAAACGAACTGCGGACTGAAATCGTGACGGTCGGACCCGGCGCTGTCATCAGCTATACCCTGGACGGCGAGGAGCTATGGCGGATGCACGGCATGGCGACTGTGACCATTCAGAGTCCGTTCGCGTGGGGTGGCCGCCTCTTCGTGACCTCCGGAAGCTCAGGAGGCGAAGACAAGCCCATCGCTTCAATCCTTCCGGGCGCTTCGGGAGACATCACGCTGAAAGGGCCAGCGGACAAGAACGAGTTCATCGTCTGGTTCAACCGGGTCGCCGGGGGCACCTATCTGCCTACGCCGATCATCTACGACAACGCTCTCTATGTCCTGACCGAGAAAGGCATCTTTGCCCGCTATGACGTCGAGACCGGAGAGCGAGTCTATCGCTCCCGTGTCGCTCCGGGGGCCGCAGCGTTCACCACCACACCGTGGGCCTACAACGGCAAGATCTTCGCGATGGGTGAGGAAGGCGATACCTTCGTAATCGAGGCTGGCCGGGAGTACCAACTGTCCCATGTCAACGACCTGGAAGAGTGGACACTCGCCTCACCCGCCATCGTCGGGGACCGCTTGCTCCTACGAACTCAAACCCGCCTGTACTCGATCCGCAGCCAGGACTAGCGGCGGGGGCGCATCTGCACACAACGACCTAAAACTCGGTTGCAGTTGTTTCATCTCTTGATGCTTCTTGATACCGCCATTTCTCGTTCGCCAGCACGACCGACGTCTCGATCTGTCGTTTCGGCACCGACCAATACTTATTCAGGACGCTTTTTGTTTCCTCACGCGAGAGCAGTCGGAAGCCGTGCTTCTCGTAGAAACGAATCGCCCAGGTGGCTGCCGCCCAGGTGCCGATCAGATAGGGACGCGAGCTTTCGCTGAGCAGATACTCAAGGAGCTGACTTCCGATCCCTTTTCGTCTGCGAAGGGATCGCACGTAGGCGTGGCGAATCAGGGTCACGTCGAGAACGTGCTGTATCCCCATTACGCCGACTAGATCCCCGCCCCGGTAGTAGCCCCAAAAGACAACCCCGGCGTCGATCTCATCACGGAGCTTGCTCTCCGGCATGTATGGCTCTTTCCAGCCGTCGTCTGGAATCACCCCGCGGTAGGCGTCAGCGGCGTCGTTGATGACTTCGAGTATGGTCGAGACCTCACGGTCGTCACACTTGCGTATCAACGCCCGCATACCGCCACCTCCTGCTTTGCCAAGTCCGGCGTCATCACCGACCACAGTCCTTGTCGGAGAAGAGCAGCGACCATTGTAGTCGGAAGGTGTTGTTAAAGCCTCATGAAATGAAGCGGTAACATGGAAGCGTCAGGGTGGCACAGAGCAGCTAGGCAAGGTGGGAACTTAACTCTGTTGGGGGAAATGATCTATGAAAATGTTGTTCGCGCTCCTGGGGTCCGGGATCCGTTTAGTGAAGATAAAAAACGTTGCATCAGGACAGCTCAAGGTCTTACCGATTAAAAATCGGGGAAAAGCATGGTGGTTCCCGATAGCTGGGGCCGCAGTCTTCACGTTATTTTTCGACCCTGGTCAGGCCGCTCATCTGAGGCGTGCCATTCCAAACCAAGAACCGCCAATGGCAAACCGTGCGCCACAAAGAGTGGAATCTGACGAATACAAAATTGTCTTCAGCTCTGAGCGTGACGGTGATTCTGAAATCTATCTCATGAACCAGGATGGTACCGGCCTCACTAGGCTCACCTATGACCCTGCTACAGACTCCCTCCCCTACTGCTCACCCGATGGCTCCCGAATCGTCTTTTCTTCGGATAGAGCAGAAAAAAAGCAGCTCTACCTTATTGATATTGATGGCAGCAACGTAACGCGTCTGACCCATAACGAATTCGACAACAACTCGCCATCTTGGTCACCGGACGGCAACAAGATTTCTTTTAGCTCTGGTGGCAACGCAACGCCATCGAATCTTTACACCATCTACCCCGACGGATCGAACCAACGGCAAATCACGAACCTTTCTGGCTATAACTTTCTCTCCCCGACTTGGTCGCCAGACGGACGCAAGTTGGCCGCCGAAGGCGGCATTCTGGGCGAAACCATCGATACCGAGTGGGGCGAAGCCGGAAGATTACAGATCTGGACTTTCAATGCCGATGGTTCTGATCCTACACAGCTAACGGACTTAGATGCGTATAACGGCTATCCTGCATGGTCTCCAGCGGGATCGAGCATCATCTTCGATTCCACCGTGCAGGGCTGGGCCGACATTCTGTCGGTAAGCCTGGTAGATGGGAGCGTTACCAACCTGACGAACGATCCGCTGCAGAACGAATTCGCTGCGTGGTCCCCAGACGGCTCTAAGATTGCCTTCGTCGCCGACCGAGATGGCAACAACGAGATTTACGTCATGGATGCAGATGGTGGAAACCAGACCCGATTGACGAACCACGAAGCGAGTGACTCAGGGCCTGCCTGGTGCTCACTCTGACGCGCTCAGACGAGGGAACGCCAGGGTCCCGAGTCGGTCACGGTACGCGATCTGCTGTCCATCGATGTCGGCTAGCGGCAAAGGTGCGACACGGTTAGATGTTGTCAGAGTAACAACTACGAGCGTCACCAGACCGATTGCTGCCGCCATCAGATCGGGCGGATACGTAGTACCCAACCACTCGAACGTCAGCCATCCGACCATGCCTGTGACCAGGCTAGCGACAGCCGCCGGCCCGTTGCAGCGCTGCCAGTAAATCGCCGCGGTCATTGGAATGATGAGCCCGACGAACAGGATCGAGAAGGATTTGACCATTAGCTCGTATACATTCTGGAAGAAGAGTGCGGTCATCAGCCCCGCCATGCCAGCCACGACGATCGCCCCACGCGTCGCCCATAACAACTGCCGGTCGGTCAGGTCCGGTCGGGCGACGCGAAGAATGTTCTCGCTAAAGATGCTGGCCGGAGCTAGAAGCCCTCCATCGGCAGAACTCATCAGAGCAGAGAACATAGCGCCAGTAAACAGCGCCATGGCGAACGGGTGCAAGTAGGCCATGCCCAGCGATGGCAACACCAACTCCGGGTCAGCAATGTCGGGCAGCAGAACTTTGCCAGCAATACCAAATAGCACAGGCAACATCGCGATTGTCATGTAAACCACCGCTGCTAGGTACATACTCCACTGCGCTACAGACTCCGTCCTCGCCCCGAAGGCACGCTGCATGAGGTCCTGAGAGGCGATGTTGCCGACACCGATAACCATCACTGCTTGCACGAACCACAGCCATTCCTTCAGGGTGCTACCTGGCAAGATCGTGAAATGCCCTGCCGGTGCCCGGGTGAGGAGACCACTCAGACCACCCACCTCACCTAGCACCAGCGGATAAAGCACGAGCAAACCAGTGGCAATCACCAGCGCCTGGAAAAAATCAGTAAGCGACACTGCCCACATGCCGCCAGCAAAAGTGTAGACCAGTGTTACTGCGGCGCCGATGAGAATGGCCGTCGTTGTGTCTACGCCAGCGATCGTTTGTAGAACGAATCCGAATGCCACAAAAATTGAGCCCACCCAACCGACGTACGCTGGAATGATGCAGACAGCACTGAGCACTTCCGCGAGCATCCCGAAGCGCGTCCGGAATAGATCCGGCACCGTGAGCAAGCGCATTCTCCTTAGCACCCGCACGTAGAACATACCCGCCAGTAGCAAACATACGGCTGAACCAATCGGATTGGACAGGACACCCGAAATGCCACGATTGTAGGCAGCACCGGCCGCACCAACCAGCGTTCCAGAACCAAACCAAGTAGCAAACACGGTGGCCGTACATAACCAAAGCGGCAGCGTTCTGCCGGCGACGATGAAGTCGGCACTGGAGCGAATGTTGCGACTGGTGTAGAAACCGACCACTATCAGAACCAGAAGATAGGTAGCTGCACCTACAATGACATAAACGGACGGGCCAGAATTCAAGTGTTACCCCTCTGCTACCTGTGTCATCGCGCAAGCCTTAACTAGCCACATAGGAAGACTCCAAAGGAACCTATTGTATGTCGTATTCGATTTCGGCCGGTTCGCCGGCATCATAAAGGCTTCTGGCGAATAACATCGAAATGAGCGCTGGGCACGAACCGATCATGGAACAAGTCGAACCGGAAAAACTGCTCGAGATCGCCCGCCAGCTCGCGGGCAACGGCGAGAGGTTCCATAACCATGTGCTCTCAGCTGATTGCGAGCTCAACGATCGGCGACAGTGCGCACTGATCCTCGAAGCTTCAGATCGCGACCAAGTATTTGTCACTTATTCGGATGAGCCGATGATGGATGTCGGTCGCTCGCTTGCCAGCCTAGTGCACGGTGCAGATGCGCTAGAGGAACCAAGCAACGACGAAAACCAAGGAGGAGGTCCACAACCCGGCTCTCCCATAGTGGGCGAAATGATGCGCCGAGCCAGGGACCTGATGGCGCGTGGTGTGCACTGGCACCATCACATTCTGTTTCCAGAGTGCGTTTTCAATCCGCATCCCGGTAGCTGGACAATCGTCTTCGAAGACCCAGACAACGGCGAGACGCTTCAGAGCGTAACCTCCGACAAACCAGCCAAAGATATCCGGATCACGGAAACACTGTTTTTCTCTCAGTCTGCTCACAGTTAATGGTTATCGACTCCCATCTCCACGTTCTGAAGGCGGAGAATTTCGACGAAGTGACGGAGGCTCAAATCGGGCATCGGCACCCGGAAGACACTCCAATCGAGGATCTTGTCGGGTGGCTTGTTGATGCAGGGGTACACAAGGCAATCGTCATGGGTCAAGACACGACACGAATGTGGAATTCGTCCTGCGGAGAAGACTACGTCCTGGAATGCGTCAATCGATACCCGGATCTTTTCGTCCCTCTGGCAGCAGTGGAGGCTGTAGATCGCTCCGGGCGCTTTAATCACGCTGGCCTCGAATATGTAGAACGTGCCGTTCTAGACAACGACTTCAAAGGCATGCTGCTAACCCCGCCATATGGTTACTACTCCTCCGACGATCCACAGGTATATCCGTTCTATGAAAAGGCGTTGGAATTGGACGTCGTTGTGCAATATCACCACTGCGCCACCTCTGCCGGCATAGCGCTAGCCCCCTATCGATACTGTCGCCCCGAGTCGCTGCACAACGTGCTCATCGACTTTCCGGGAATGAAGGTGGTTCTGGAACACCTGAACTATCCCTGGTATGAGGAACTCTTTTTCCTCATGGCAAACCCCGGTGTATGTGTCTACGCGGATCTCGCTATGACCTATCACCGGCCGCTAACACTGACCTGGAATCTCGTGAAAGCGAAGGAATTTGGTGTTCTAGACAAGATCATGTACGCCTCCGACTACTGGACGGCCGGCGCCGGCGTGTTCTCTGACAACCCGGGAGACGACATGCAGCGCTGGATCGAGCTAATTCGCCATGGAATCAACGAAGTTGCTGTGCGCAGCGGCTGGCCGACATTCACCGAAAACGAAATTGAAGGAATCTTGTGTCGGAATGCGGCTCGACTCTACGGACTTGAGCCTGAAGTGTGACGATAGGCGACTGGGGGTCTCTTTAAAGACGTGCCTTCAAGCTCTCGGTAATCCTGGACCTGTTCTCCTCGGTGGAAGCTAAGTCGCCGCAGGAGTAACGCGCCGGATACTCGGAATCATCAGTAGCAGAATTGCGAAAGCGATCGGGTGTAGCAACCCGGCTATCGCAAACACGGGGGCATAGCTACCGGCTGAAGCGAGTAACCAACCAACAAACGCAGCGAAGACCATGCCACCGAATGCTCCGCTTGAGCCGATTAAACCGGCAACCGAACCGACGTGGCTCTTCGGATAAAGGTCCGCTGGTAAGGTCTGAATTACCACGTTCCAGATCTGGTGCCCCATGAAGGCTAGGCTGATGAACACGATCGCCAAGCTGACGGGCACCGAAACGACCATGATTGCCGCTGGCATTAGCGCTGCGCCGAAGCCTAGCGTGAGCTTCCGCGCAAGGTTGAGGCTTCGACCTTTACGAATAAACCAACTCGATAGCCAGCCTCCCAGCATGCTACCGAAACCGGCCGCCGCGTAGGGGATCCAAGCAAAATACCCTACCTGCGCAATGTCGAACCCGCGCTCATCGAACAAATATTTAGGGATCCAAAAGATATAGAAGTACCAAACCGGATCAGTCAGGAATTTGACGGCAATCAGGCCCATAACCGCACGATCACGGAACAAGTCCAACCAACGGACCTGCACAACCGGTTCCTCTGCTGCCTCTTCCCGATGCGCGTTGGTAATGAGCTCAAGTTCCTCGTCCGTGATGTTCGGGTGCTCCTCGGGAAGGCTGTAGAAAAACGCCCAGTATAGAGACCACAATAATCCCAGTCCCCCGGCTACGAAGAAGACCGCACGCCAGCCCAACGTCAACATGATGAAGCTGAATAGTGGCACGGCAATCAGCGAACCTATGCTCGAACCAGTGTTGAACATACCGAATGCAATCGAACGTTCCCGCGCCGGGAACCACTCCGAGACAGCCTTGCTAGAAGCGGGAAAGCCGCCACCCTCTCCGATGCCAAGCAGGAACCGTGAGATAGCCAGTCCTAGGAAACCATTAGAAAAACCATGGGCGATAACTGCTAACGCCCAGAAAACGTTTATCAACAAAAATCCAATGTAGGTCCCTAGAAAGTCTATAAGGCGCCCACCGCCCGCATACATAATCGCGTACGCCAACAGGAACAGACTGTTCAGCATCGCGAATTCAGAATCGGTGATCGCCAACGATGCCTGGATCTGAATGATGACGACCGACAGCGTCATCCGGTCCATATAGTTGTTGATAGTGTCCAGGGTCAGGATCCCTGCCACGCGCCAGCGGAGACCCTTGATCTTCTTATCCATAGCTGAGACTTGTCCTTCCCGACCTCGGATCAGTAATCGAAGTGGGCGCAGACGCTTTACTTATAGACCCACTTCAGTCGAGAAACCCGATAGCCCTGCAGACCAGGTATAACGGCAGCGATGTAGTAATCATCGCCCTCGTTAACAATCCAAGTGGCCTCGCTCGGTAAAGTAGTAACAAGATGCCGGTCGTTGTTGACACCGAAATCAAGGGGGTCGGTGGAACGATACACCGACGTTCCCATCCGCTCAGTATCCGGAAGGGAATGGGTCCGAAACAGATAGAAAGCCTCGGCTTTCTCCAGGTATAAAACGACGGGCACCTCAGCATCAAGCCAATCGCTACCAGCGCTGCCCCCAGCCGAGACTATTTTCGATTCGCTCCACGAGCGCAGATCAGTCGACGTCCGAGCATAAATTGCCCCGACGCCGCCTGGGTTGGCAGTGTAGTAGAGGTAATAGCTATCACCGAAGCGGGTAATCATCGGGTCGCGAGTCTGGTTGCCCAGTCCTTCGTTGAACATCCCGGTCTTGCCTTCGGCACCCACCTGACGGTCAAAGCTCTTGCCATCGCTGCTGCGGGATAGGCAGATGTTTTCCCAGTCCCCATAAACTAGGACGTGTTCGTTAGCGAAGCGTGTCGCGTGTGGGCTCTGCAGACCGCCGGGCGTCTCACCGAGATCAGGGTCAGCGACCATGACAACACCTTTGGGAGTCCAGTCGGTATCGGTGATTTTCTCTCCTTCCCAACGGAAAAAGAGCCGTGTATTCCCACCGACGTTAGTTTTGCGGATACATCCCCAGAGTTGCCACGTCCCATCGAGCGCCTGCCACATGCCGAATGCTGTCGGCTCTTGCTCATCGCTGTTGAACTCCCCGAGGTCAGGATTGCCAGCGACCTGCCACCAGTCGCCGTCGATCTCCGGAACAAGCACCCGATCTTGTGCCGTCTCACCTGCCTCCTCAGGGGTATTGCACGCCAGATGCGCAATGACGAAGACAGCAGCAAGCAACATCGCTATGACAGAATTCTGCCGCACCATCAATCGATAACGTGCCAATCCGGAGCTCGGTTCAGGAACTGGAAGCCATCTTCAGTGAAAGCGATGATCTGACCATGGCCGAGTTCCAGGCCCTGCTCGCCCCACCCATCAATATAAACATCGATGTGCGGTTCAAACGCATAGAGCGTATTGTGGTGCAGCTCATGATCGTTTGTAACAATCGACGTGGGCGCATATGTCGGACCCGATGTCATTCCTACGACAGCCGTCTTGGTCGATAGCATCCAACCGTCACGAACGAATCGCAGCATATATTTGGGCGGCGGATGAAAGTCGTTGGTCGGCCGACCAGCGAGGTTATCGGGGAAAATAAGAGCCTCAGACGCAGCGACGATCTCCTTGCCTGTGCGCCCTAATTTGAATTCGGCCGCGAACTGATCCTGAATCGCGTTTGCCGTGTTTAACGCATCCACCAACTCGGCAGGGACTTCTGACTCTCCCTCGCGTAGCACGTAACCGTACTGGTGCGTGTCAGTCACGAGGCCCAACATGAAAACGTCGGTATCAACGCGTAGCACGTCTCCTGGTCGAATGATGACATCGATATCGTTACGTGTCCGGGCGCCAACGACATGCTCCATCGGGTCATCGTACTTGGCGATATCTGCCAAACTCCGCTGTACCGAGATGCTGGGGTGGTTTTCATGCTCGATGCCAAGGTCCAGCATCTTTTCCCGGAACCACCAGTTAAGGTCATCGGTAGTCGTGACGTTCGGGGTAACCACCTTGTTGGAGAAGCCTTCAGCGATGATCTCATTGGCCAGTGCGACAACATCACGGTAACGCTCGATCATCTCCGGACTGACCGTTTCGTACCAACGCAGGCAAAGAATCCACGAATCGACGGCGCGCGATGCATACTGGCCTAGAGCCGCCAGCATAGGTTCATTGTTGAATTGACTGATCGAGATTGTCTTCGGGTCTAGACCAGCCACCAATTCGCTGATGTGCGCGTAGTCACGCGGTTCGATGTATTCAATGCTTTCTCCTGTATCGTGAAAGATCAGAAATCTTGGGCGCGCGTCACCATATTGGCTGTCGTAGATCATTCCGCGCAGGTCGGCCGGTACCAACGATGAAAACACCGGACCTTCGTTGTTGTAGTACTTGTCTGCCTCGTCGTCCCTGACAATCCAAAGGTCAACGCCCTGCTCACGCATGATCATCGGCAGCACGTTCGCCTTCCGCCACTGCCACCAACCCTCGGTAATCGCAACACGCTCTCGAAGCGGCAGAAGGTTGACTGCTTGCTCGCCAACGACTTCTTCATCAGCAGGGTCCACGCCCGTGCAGCTCAAGGCTGCCACGAGCAGGCAAATAATTGTCAAGAGTGACGCATTGCGCATGGGTTCTTTCCTCTTCCAGTGGTAGCTGCTAAACACGGAGCTTATGAACAGCTCCAGTCCCTACCCTTCCAAAATAATCGTGCGCCTATCTCGCCCTGCCTGAGCTGCTCGGACCTCGATCGAAACCTCAGCGCCTGATTCGGCACGCACGCGCCACTCGACAGTCTTGGTCGACTCATCGGCACCAGCCCCCCAGCGCCACAGGTACGAGTGCTTGCCCAGGATATGGCCAGCGTTCTGCAGAGCGCCACCACCCAAGACCTCTCCGGTGTCTATCTCAAGGCGAGCAAGAATCGGGTTGTCACGGCGTATTTCCAGTGCCTTACGGCTAACGTACGTCGCTAAGTAGCCCTGGTTCTGCAACCTTGCTACAACACGGTACTCACCCTCGGCAATCCGCTCCGCCGACAAATCGGCGATCTTGAGAGCCGGCGCTAGATCAGCAATGTGAAGTAGAAAGCGGTAGTGCAAATTGGACTCCTCCCGCATGCGCTCATCCAATGCCGGAGGAATCCCAAGAGGTCCCCCGATCTCCACCACTCCCAAGGTTGGGTGTTGGAATGACTCCCAGTGCCCCCAGAACTTGCCCTCTTTGTCTTCGTCGTTCCAGCGCAGGATCTCCTGGACTGTTACGTAGCGATCGCCATCGTAGTCCTTACCTATAGCCATGCCCTCAGGCATCAAGGCGTGGATTCCTCGGCTGATATAGGCCCAATCGATCTCGCAGCCATGCTGCACGTCAGTATAAGCGCCTGCCGCGATCTCCTGACTGTAATAGTTATTCTCAATGATGTTGCCGCCACCCATCGCCGACCAGACAGCCCCAATGCGGGTATAGAACTCGTTATCCTCGGGCGCCATCCAATCGTAAGGATGGTGCAAACCGGGGCGAGCGGTGTAATTACGCGCTGTCTGATCCGCGTGCATGTTGTACTGAAAAAAGATATTTTTATGCTCGGTAATGAAATAAGCGGCAGCGCGCACTTCGGGCACTGAGAAGGGGAAGGGGCCACCTCCTGGTTCATCAGGTCGCCACTCGGCACCCCAATCACGATTAAAATCAGACGGTGGCGACTCCATACCAACATTGCGTTCAAAGCCGTTCACCGTGAGGTTGATGTCATCGATTGGATAGGATGAATCCATCCCTTCTGTGTAAATCGAGTAGCGCTCCTCTGGCGGTACCTGGTGCTCAATAGGCGGCGGCCCTTCCCCGGTCGACATCCACCGCGACGCCGCACCAACCGTGGTCGAACCAACCACCTGTTGGCCGCTCGAGCGCCAATACTTTGTCTCGTCGTGCTCAGTGGCCACATAGTTCCAGCGTCCATCGTCTCGGGCACGGAGGCGCAACATCACACGGCTGTCCTGCGGGCTCTCATACCACCAACCGTCCGGATCCTTGATTCGCATGCTGCTGATGTAGCCATCGCCGTTGAGATCACTGCCAGCCTGCCGATTTGGTTCGTGGCCGGTCCAAGCTGGATGCCGTGTCAGGGAACGCTCACCACCATCAGCGTCGAACATCGGCACGATGTAGAAAACGCGGCTATCGATGAGCCGCGTAACAACTTCATCGACCCCATACGTCGCCAATAACCGTTCGATGAAGTACATCGCGCGAACCCGGCCGTTGACCTCGTGTGCGTGGAGGTTGCCATCGATCCACAACCCGGGTTTCGAATCGCCTGAACCAGTAGAAGAGCTGGTGATCTCCATCAACCAGATGTCTCGACCCTCAGCAGTCTTTCCAATGGTCTGGAGGTTGGCGATTTCAGGATACTGCACCGCCAACTCCTGGAGCCGCTCGGAAACTTCCGCGTACAGCGGATAGGGCCAGCGGCTAAAGTCGTATTCGATGTTGGTGAGTCCATCAACGATAGCGTTGAGAGAACCCTGTCCGTACGCGCTGGGCCCCATTATCGAGACCATTAACAGCATCAGTAGAAATACTCTCATCGATTGCCTCATCGCAGTTTGAGGGTCCGCACGTCGTTACCAGCCTTGTGGGCGGAAACGCGCACCTCAACACTCACCGCTCCGGATGCGTCTGGACGAACGACCCAGGTTGCGGTCTTGGAAGGAACCTCTTGCCCCTCGTCGGCCCATTGGCGAATGTAGGTAAATTTCCCCACCAGATGCCCTATGTTCTGGGGCACCTCGCCTTCGACTATCTCTCCACCGTCGACAGAAATTTCGACCATTGCAGGAAAGTCACGTGCCCGAATATTCAGCGATGCGCCAGGCCCGGCTACGTTGGATGATCCACCGATCTCCAGGGCACGTTGCGTTACATAAGTCGAAATCCAACCGTCGTTCGCAACATCAGCGTTCACCGTGAAGGTGCCATCAGCGTTCTCCATCGACATCAGGTCGATGATACGCACCTCAGGAGCCAAACTTGCTACATACATTAAGTACCGGAAGGACCGATCCGTACGGATGCGCATCATGTCGCCAATCGACGGCGGGAACGGCCCGGTCGGCGACACGCGGTAGCCACCGATTTCGATTGCCCCCAACTGAGGGTGATCGTAAGGCACCCACGGCTCGGCAAACTGCCCATCCATTTCCTCGACGTGCCAACGCTCCAGTTCCTCGGACGTAACCTCACCGCTTCCGTCGTAGTCGATACCCGAGCCACCGACCTCCGCTCCGAAGCCATAGATTCCCTGGTGAAGGTATGCCCAATCCGGTGGCAGGCCGCCTATCGTTGCCCCTGTTCCTGCCGGAGTGTAGTAGTCACTAAAAGTCTGGTCTCCGGGACTTAATACTGACCACGCCGCCTCAATTCGCTTGTAGAAATCGTTGTCTTCATGGTGCATGGCTTGATAGGGCTGGTTACTCAACGGCCTGATCATCCACTCCCGGCCTACACCACCAGCGTGAATGTCGTACATGAAGAAGATGTTCTTACGATCTGTCATCTCCTTAGCTACCGCGTAGATCTCAGGCAATGAGAACGGGAACTCTCCTGCTCCGGGGTCCTCAGAGACCCACTCGGCGCCAAAGTTCCGATTGTAGTCGGGCTGTTCACGGCGTCCGGTCCAGTCCCGCTCGCGATCCTTTATCTCCCATCCAGTGGCCGAACTAGAACGCCAGACGTAGCCAAGCGGATCCATGTGCCAGTCTTCATCCACCAGCCTACCTTCGGGAAGGTACTGATATTCATCTTCAGTCGGATTCTCCTTCCAGCGCATTTGCGTTATATAGCCATCACCATTGAGGTCAGCACCCGGTTGCTCTTCTTCTTTGTAGCCGGGCCAGGCAGGGTGCGAAGTTAACGCCAGCTGACGTGAGTCGGGGTTCAAGTCGGTAACAACATAAAAGGTGCGAGTGTCCAGGATACGGCTAACTGCAGGGTCAACGCCGTACATCGCCAACGTCCGTTCGATGAAATACTCTAGGTACACTGGTCCCGGTGTTTCGTTAGGGTGCACCCCGGCCTCTATCCATAAACCAGGCTTTGAATCACCATCGCCGGTTTCGAAGTTGGTGATCTCCATCATTAGCAACTTTCTTCCCTCTCGACTGTTACCAATGTGGTGGGCACGGACAATCCCCGGATACTTCTCCGCAAGTTCTTGCAGCCGAGCATTGACGGCTTCGGGTAAACGGTACGGCCAGCGATCAAAGTCGAACTGTTCTCCAGTTGGTTCAAAGTCGACGAACTCCTCGAAGCGCTGAGCATCCACTGAGACGACCATCAGAAAAACCATGGTCACGCCGATAATCGAACTCCGCAAGATTGAACTTCCCCTGTAGCACCGCCACATCTGTGTTCCCTCCAGGTCCCTCATCGACCGATCTCCGTCGAAGCCTCGGCGTAGCCTGCCTTAGGTGTCCCGACCTTAATGGAAACGCTCACGGGCACAGAATCTGCCCGCACAACCCATTCGAAGCTCGTAAGCGGTGGCGTTGCCTCGAAAGGCCCGGCAACAAACCCCTGAATGTGCCCAAGGTTTCGCTCTAATCCCCCCTCAATAACCTCGCCACCCTCGATATCGATCGTCGCCACCAGCGGCATGTCACGGCGCAACTCGATGGCGCGCTGCGTTAAGTAGGTCGGGAGCCCACCGATGTTTTGTAGCGTAGCGGTTACACGATGGAGGCCGTCGCCCAGCGGCTCGGCGGCAAGCTCAGTAATACTAATTAGCGGTGATAAGCCCGCAATATAGAGCAGAAAGTCATACTGGATTTCGCAGTGGAACTGCAGTGTCTGATCGAGCGCCGGCGGCATACCTCGGGACCCACCAACCTCCACGACACCGAGGCTTGGATGCTCCACCTCGGACCAGGGAGAGTCGAACATCCCACCTTTTTCCTCACGATGCCAACGTTCCTCCTCCTGTGGTCGAATCCAGCCGTCCTTGTTGTAGTCCCAGCCAGATCCGTTCACCTCGGGAGAAAGATGGTGGAGACCCGCATCCATGTAAGCCCAGTCAACATTGAAGCCAGCCATGGTGTCACTGTAACCATGGGGTTCCCCATTCTCGTCCAGCCGACTCGTGGTAAACAAATAGCTGTAGTAGTTGTTCTCGGTAAGTCCACCACCACTCAGGTACGCCCATATGGCACCTACCCGCATGTAGAAGTGGTTGTCCTCCCCATTCATCCAGTCGTATGGGCGATCCATCGGCGGACGCACCATGTAGCTTCGTGACCCGCCGCCGGAGTGGATGGTGTAAGTGAAGAAAATATTGTCATGATCGAGAATAAAGTCGGCAACCGTACTGACCTCGGGCAACGAGAATGGCCGCGGCCCAGCGCCCGGCTCATCAGCCTCCCACTCCGCTGACCAGTTCCGATTGAAGTCAGGGCCCTCACGCTGACCCGTCAAAGGATCACGCCGGCGACGCTCCAGGAACTCTGGCTCTACCCGAACATCAAGAAGCTCCAAAGACTCAGTGTAGTAGCGATACCCTTCGCCAGATGTCGCATCCGGTACTCGCATCTGAGTGATATAGCCGTCCCCATTCAGGTCAGTACCGACATGTTCGCTAGCATCGTAGCCAGGCCAGGCTGGATGCCGGCTCAAGACCATGTCACCACCGTCCGCGTCAAACACCGGCATCACGTAGAAGGTACGCGTGTCAAGCATCCGGGTACTGAGTTCATCCTTGCCATAGCTGTACAGTAGCCGGTGCACAAAGTAGCGAAGATACTGCCGGCCAGTCAGTTCGTGGGCATGAATGTTGCCATCCAACCACAAACCAGGCTTGGTGCCACCAGGCCCGGTGGCAAAGTTGGTTAGCTCAATGATCCACAGGTCTTTGCCTCGACGACTCTCGCCAATTCGGTGTGCCCGCGCGAGCCCAGGATACGAAGCAGTTAGCTCCTGGAGTTCTATACCGATCTCGTCGTTCAGTGGGTACGGCCATTGGCCGTAATCAAACCTGAAGCCCTCGACCACCGGGTTCCTTGCGTCTTGACCAAAGGACACCGGTGGCAAAAAAAGCGCCCAACCAACCAGGAACACGAGCAACGCTTGCCGCATCAACGTCCCTCCACTCTAGTAGGAACGAGCCGCCGCCAGAACAGCAAAACGCCACTCCTCCCTTGTTAGGGTTGTGTACTGTATATCGTGAACAGAATTTCCCAAAGAAAGAAGGCGTTGACGCTAATAGTCAACTCAAAAGAGAGAGCAACGCCTCTACCTAGAGGACTAGGGGAAACCTCTAAATTCCTCAGCTTAGGCGACCAGATACCCTGATCCTTTAGACGATTCGAAGATACCAAACCAAATCTTGAGAGCCCAGCCGATATCTGTATCGGTGCTCATTTCCTGCTACACGCACACGGCTTTCATCCGCTTGGTAAACGATCACCTCTGCTTGATCTCAGGGACCTTCTAGAACCGCTTCCATCAGTAACGCCAGAGCGTTTGACAGTCCCTCATCACCAGGCCCTCCACCTTTATAGTGACCAAGTCTTACCACCACCAGGTCGTGTGAAGGAATGATGATGGTCTTCTGGTTGCCCGCACCGGCCATGTAATAGGCAGCTTTCGGTATCGGATAGGCTTCGGTTCCGTTGATCCAAAAGAAGCCACCATAGATCGGCCGGCCGTCAGCTTCCCAGCCAGGTGCCAGCGTGCTCACGAACTCGACGAAACCCTCCGGCAGAATGCGCTCTCCCATCCACATGCCATCCTGTAAGTAAAGGTTGCCAAGCCGAGTCCAGTCACGTCCCGTTCCAAACTCGTAACCCTGCAATAGGAAGTTTCCATAAGGATCGGTCTCCATCACCATATTGCGGACGCCGATCTTGTCGAACAATTCACGCTGGGGGAACGACAGGTACTCTCCACCACGCCCCTCCACACCGAGGCGAACAAGATAGTTCGTAAGCACCGGATCAGAGTTGCGGTAGCGACCGACCGTGTTGGGTGGCCACTGTTGTGGTCGGTTCGCAGCGTACTCGAATGAATTTACACTTCCTGTATAAACGTACAGATGATCTGGGTAACCAAGAGCTGGATCAAAGTCCGGATCACCGGCGTTACGGAAACGTAGGCCGCTCGACATCCGCATAATGTCAGCAATACGGATCTCTGCACGTGGATCATCTTCTCCCTGCCACTCAGGAACTGGGGCTGGCTGCCGCAGATCGTAAACACCCTGCTCGATGAGAACACCCATCAGTGTGGCGGTCAGGCTCTTGCCCATTGACCAGCTTTCAAGCGGCGTATGCATGGTAATGCCGTCCCGATAACGCTCCCCAATGATTTGACCCTTCCAGGTGACCACGAATGCTGCCGTCATACCCTCAACAGGCTCGAAGGCTGCAGCGACAGCCGCTGAAACTTTTTCCTCGTCAAGCCCGGATGGAAAAGGTTCGTCTGGCAATACATCGCCCATTGGCCAAGGTGTAGTCGCCGGATCGGGAAGAGTGCTCTCGACATCAACCGGTGTGAAGTGCACGGAATCCTCGCCAATTGGCAACGTCACACAGCCTTGGTCACCAACGACCTTGGCTGTACGTACAACACCGTCCGGGAGCGTTAGGTGCACGGCTTTGTTATCCCAATCGATGACCCGGTCAACCACATTGGCTCGCTGGTCGTATGCGGCAGTGAAATAGCCAATGTTTTCGGCAACAAAGTCAGCATCAAGGCCTGTAATGAAGACTCCCGAGCACAGGATCTTGGCAAAGCCTGATGCATGATGAGCCATTGCATCACCTGGCGGCGGAATGTATTCAGTGTCGAATTCAAGCTCGATGGCACGCGCCAGCATCGCTTCGCGCTGTGACATTTCTCCGTCAGGCGATCCTTCATCGCTGGACCCCTGACAGGCCAGTGTGAACATAGAAAATAAAACGGAAAGAGCGAGCAGGGTGCCTCGCGATATTGAGTACTTGGCCATGCGAACGTTTACCTTCCGCCGTGGCTGGCATTTAGCCACGGATCGTAAATGAAGTCGTCACAACCATACTCCAATCTCTGACCGTTTACGGCAACCTTAAGCATCGACCGGCAATCACGTGTCCGCTAGCATGACGCTGATCTATAAACCCTTGTGCCCAAGGAGGAGAGTCGATGATTCGAAATTTCAACTTGATTGTTTTGTTGATCTGTACGACGGCTGTGGTCGGCATGGCTCCCCCTCAAAATCTCGACCGCACCGCTCGCCTAATGGAAGAGCTCACCAACGCTCCCGGCCCACCAGGCTTTGAGGGGCCAGTTAGGGACATTGTCGTTCGGGAATTCGAAGCATTAGGAATTGCCATCGAGTATGACGGCCTCGGATCGGTTATCGCGACAGAACCCGGGGACGGGCCAAGACTCATGGTCACTGCCCATATGGATGAGGTTGGCCTGATGGTGCAGTTCGTGCGCCCCGACGGTTTCATCAGATTCAAGCCCCTTGGAGGCTGGCTTCGGCAAGCGTTGCCTGACCAACGCTGGACCATCGTTGGTCGTAACGGACCCGTGCTGGCTGTGAGCGGCTTGCGAACCGTGCACGTAACTCCTGCCAGCGAACGTGATCAAGTGTGGCCGATCGAACAAATTTTCCTCGACGTCGGTGCGCGGTCGGCTGACGAGGTCGAAGCGATGGGCATCCGACCGGGAGATCCAGTCGCACCGTGGAGCCCGTTTACCGTTATGCCTAACGGCCGCTATGCGGCGAAGGGATGGGACGACCGCGTCGGCCTGGCGGTCATGCTAGAGGCTGCGCGGCAGATTCACGAAGGCGAAATTCAGCTCCCAAACCAAATCATCTGGGTAGCAACCGTACAAGAGGAGATCGGTCTGCGGGGTGCACAGACCTCTGTGCACATCGCCGATCCAGATCTCGGTATCTCTATAGAGGCAGGTGTGTCCGCTGACTATCCCGGTGCGCGGCCCGAACAGGCACAAGAGCGTCTCGGCCATGGCCCTGGAATGTTTCTGCTGGACAGTTCGATGATTCCGAATAGGAAGTTGCGCGACTTTTTCTTCGATGTAGCCAAGGAGGAAGGAATCCCGTTACAGGGAGACGTCCTGACCGGCTATGGTGAGGATGGCGCCGAAATTCAACGCTATGATAGCGGGCGCCCCTCGGTGAACATCACCGTGCCAACGCGCTACCTCCATTCCCACAGCGGTATCATCCAGCGCAGCGATTTCGACCATGCAGTCGATCTTCTTATCGCGACCCTGTCACGATTGGACGCCGACACGGTAGAACGTCTCAGTCAATTCTAAGGAATACCCTGCCGCTGGCATCGCATTATGGTCCACCTTCCCATTTCTTAACTAGCTTGCTGAAAAATCGGTGGTAAATATCATCCATCTGATTTACACAGTAGTTGTCAGGTTCGAGAAACGATCCTTATCGAATTATTGATTGGAGTGGAATTAACCTAACCGGAGTCGACAAATGGGAAAAACCCTGGCTTGTACGCTGTCATTGTTGTTTCTTGCTCCCATGCTACTGGGGGCCCAATCGGCGGCTGGCACACTTGCCAGCGATCCACGCGTAGCCACGGCTCTCGAACTCATCGAGTTGTGGATGGACGCTCAGGTGGACTATGACGACATCCCAGGTGTGAGCATGGGCATCGTCTACGACCAAGACCTGATCTGGAGCAAGGGCTTTGGCTACTCCCACGTCGAAACTGAAATTCCTGCCGCACCCAATACCATCTACAGCATTTGCTCCATCTCAAAGCTGTTCACTAGCATCGGCTTGATGCAGCTGCGTGACGAGGGGTTATTGCGACTTGACGACCCAATCGTCGATCACCTCCCCTGGTTCACCATTCAGGATTCTCACCCGGAAACAGGGGCTATCGATTTGCAAGGGGTGCTTACACACTCCGCCGGTCTGCCGCGGGAATCCGATCATCCATACTGGACTGGTCCTGAGTATCCGTTCCCTACAAGCGAGCAGATCATCGACAGAATATCGAACCAAGAGGAACTCTATCCGGCCGACACCTACTACCAGTATTCCAACCTTGGCCTGACACTAGCGGGCGAGGTTGTGGCAGCAATTTCGGGACAACCCTATGCCGAGTATGTACAGGAACACATTCTCGACCCTCTGGGTCTTGATAGCACCAGCCCTGAAATCCCAGAAAATCATCGGGGTGAGCGTCTCGCGACCCCTTACAGCACACCGGGCCGAGACGGCAAGCGTACGGCAATTGACTTCTATCAGGTCCGCGGCATTGCCCCAGCCGCTGGCTATGCATCCACGGTGGAGGACTTGGGACGCTTTGCCTCGTGGCAGTTCGGTTTGCTCGAAGACGGCGGGGCCAAAGTGCTACATGCCACCACGCTGCGGGAGATGCAGCGCGTACATTTTGTCGGTGAAGATTTCCAGGCATACCGCGGGATTGGATTTTCTGTTTCAAGGCGCGATGGCAAGACATATGTAGGACACGGCGGCTCATGTCCCGGTTATCGGACCAACCTCTCGATGTCGAACGAGGACAAAATAGCGGTGATATTCATGACCAACGGAGGTGAGGTTAGCCCCGGCGCATACACTTCGCGGATTTTTGACCTTGTTACGCCAGCAATCAACGAGGCACTCGAAAACCCCAGCGAAGCTAAGCAAACTGGGCAGGAACTGGAGAAATACAAAGGCCGCTACGACCGCCCGCTCGGTGGAGAAACCCACGTACTGATCAAGGATGGCAAACTGGCGACGGTCTCGTTCCCTTCTATGAACCCTCAGCTAACCATGTTCGAGCATGTCGGCGAGCACATGTTCCGGAGGATTCGTGACGACGGCGAACTTGCCGAAGCAACGACTTTCGAAATCGGTCCGGGCGGTGAGGTAACACGCATGGTGCGTAACACAAACTATTCGATCAGGGTACGCTAAAGCTCGGCCACTGAATCGTGGCTCGCGGTCTCACCCAAGTGATGACCAGACGGCATGAATCTATGCTCGGGGGATGAAAAGTGCCCTTTCCACGGGGAAGAGGTTCTCTTAGAAAGGCACTGCAAATTTCGATTTAACCCAGCCCTCATGATGAGGGTGCGGGAAAACTAGCCCCGATAATCGCTAGCCTCTAATTGAACCAGGATGGCATCAGGATCACGAAAATAGGCCTCGGCGCCACGGTTGAAGCTTGACTCCAACCCACTCTCTCTCAACAGATCAGCGATCCCCTCAAGTTCAAACCCATCAACACCGATGCAGAAATGGTGCAGGCGCGGGGGTTGCCGAAGATGTCCCAGTAGATGAGCCCGAGTTCGATCATCGCGGCGCGGACGGTGCCATTCTCGTCGTGGTAGCCGATGCCGGTGTCGTTCATAGAGGCGCGGGGGGTGCCGTTCATGTCGAGGTAGCGGATGCCCCCGTCGGCGGTGATCGTGACGCGGAGGATGTCGTTCTCGTCGCGGTAGTAGATGCCGGTGCCGGTCACCGACGCGCCTCCGAGGCCGATCAGGCCGAGCTTCTTGTCGGTCGAGGGGAGGATCATCGGGGCAATACTACAGGGCTGTTTGTCGAAGACCGAACTCTGTGGGACACTGCCGCCTGCTGCGAGCCTCGGCCCCCATCCTGTAGGTTCCCGTTTCCCTCCTTGTTCAGCATCTTTCGAAACAGGGGCCACAGGACATCGATGAAAAGGCTTGCCTTCCTGATTCTTGCGGCCTGTGCGCTCGGTTTCGCGCCGGGTCGTTTGAGCGCCCAGGCGCTCACGCAGCCGCCGGGTTCGGCACAGGCCTTTGATTTGGCGTCGTCGCTGCAGAAGTCCTGGGGAAACGGCGGCTCGACGGTGGCGCAACGCGAGCCCCAGTCGGCCGATGAGCAGGACCAGGAGGCCGATTCGGGCGAGGAGCAGGAGGAGACGCCCGGCCTGCTGGTCTTCCTCGATTGCAATCGCCGGACTTGCGATGAGGATTTTCTGCGCCAGAACATCACGTTCATCAACTACGTGCGGGATCGCCAGGATGCGCAGGTCCATATCCTGGTGACGACGCAGTTCGCGGGCGCCGGCCAAGAGTACACCTTCGAGTTCATCGGGTTGGAGGAGTTCTCCGGCGACGACATTCGCCTGGTCTGGGTCTCCAGCAACACCAATACCCAGGACGAGCGACGCGAGGGAGTGGCGCAGATGATCCGCGTCGGCATGGTGCATTACATCGCCAAGACGCCGCTCATCCACCAGCTCGAGATACGCCAGCAGGTGCAGCAGGCTGACCGCCGCTTTCTGGAGGTCGACCCGGCCGACGATCCCTGGAACTTCTGGGTCATGCGCCTCAGCTTGAACACTCAGGTCAGCGGAGAGGACCGGCGCTCGAACTACAACCTCCGGTTCACCGGGTCGGCGAACCGGACGACCGAGGCGTGGAAACTCCGCTTCAGTACCAATGTTCGCCACGATGAGCGCAAGTTCGTCCTCAACGACGGCAGCGAATCCATCGGCACGACGCGCAGCTGGACAATCATGCACCAAACCGTCAAGAGCTTGAGCGAGCATTGGGGCTTGTCGGGGAAGGCGGCAGCTTGGCAGGCATCGTTTACCAACCACGAGTTCGTGGTCATCGGCGCCCCCGGCATCGAGTACAACATCTTCCCGTACAGCGAGTCGTCTCGCCGGGTTTTCACGATCACCTACGAGATCGGCATGGGTTACAACAGCTACTTCGAGGAGACCATCTTCATGCAAAATGAAGAGACTCTCATCGACCACTCGCTGCTGGTCGACCTCGACGTGACCCAGCCCTGGGGAGAGCTCGAGGGCGGCGTCAACATGCTCCAGTACCTCAACCATCCGGATCAGTGGAGCCTCAGGCTCGACGGCCGCATCGAGTTCCGCATCGTTCGCGGGCTGAGCTTCAACGTGCGCGGCAACTGGGCTGCCGTCCGCAACCAGAGATTTCTTCCCATCGAGGGCCAGACCAACGAAGAGATCCTGCTGCGGCAGGGCGCCCTGGCGACCAACTCGGAATACGAGGTCAACTTCGGCATCACCTGGCAGTTCGGCTCGATCTTCAACAACGTCGTCAACCCGCGGTTTACCGACAACCGCGGCGGGTTCGGCAGCACCGGCTTCGGCGGTGGCGGTGGTGGCGGCGGCTTCGGCGGCGGCCGCGACTGATTGCCCACACCCACACATACATGCCCCGAGGCCAAAGCCAATGCCCCCCGCATGCCCCAGAGGGGGGAGGGGGAGTCTCGGGGTCTGGGCTGCCATGGGCAGCGGATGTTACGGCGTGATCCCGCCTCCTTCTCACCAAGTGACCTGCCCAGTCCTATCGGGTTGGTGACAACGGAGGACGTGGCGATCACCTTCGACGAGCCTGGCACGATTGAGTCTGGCCAGGTCGTGTATCGGGTGGATGGCACCCGAGCCTCGATGAGTCTGGACGACATCCACCACCTAGTCCTTGTGCAAAGGACACTCGACATGACGAAGACGCTGATGGCTGTTTTGGGTGGTTTCGCGGTGATCTTTTCCTGGCCGCTCTGGTGCGAGGGTGCCTGCTGAATACCGCGAACCATGAGCTGCTTAATGGATAAGTTTCGTTTTTTTATTTTTCGGCAATAAACGGCCACCGCCCCCCCCTATTTGGACGGGTAAGTTCATTTTCAAAATACGGGCCATAGCCGAGGGTCCGAAGGTTATATAGAGCGTTCGAGCCGCACCCGGATGGAGGGTATCGCTCCCGCAGAAAAGCGATTCTTCCACTGCTAACCACATTGGGATTTTGGTCCCGGTGCGATTAAGATCATCATCCCGAAACACCCTCTTTTTTGAGCGGGACTTACCAAAACGCGATTGGCAACTAAGTACAGAATCCCCTACAGTCAATGACAGCAAGGATTTACAGCAATTTTCTATGACAATTAGGCATTAACCAGAGTAATGGAAGGCAGAGCATGCGGGCTAAGAACGTTGCAGCTTGCATTTCATTGGCAATCGTAGCCTTGATGTCAGGTTTCACGACTGCCGCGGCGCAAGCACCGCAAGATTGGACGCAATTCCGTGGTCCCGGTTCGATGGGCGTCGTCGACGACGCAAACCTTCCGGTTAATTGGAGCAGAACCGAGAACGTAGCCTGGGCAGCGGAGATCCCGGGTCGAGGTTGGAGCTCTCCGATTGTTGTCGGCAACCTTGTGATTGTTACCACGGTGATCAGTTCAGTCGAGCAAGAGACAGCTCAGGGTGGCCTCTATTTCGGTGGTGAGCGGCCGGCACCGACAGATTCCCATCGCTGGGTCATCGTGGGCGTCGACTGGGCCAGCGGAGCCATCCGTTGGCAGACTGATGTACACAGCGGCGTACCGGCTAGAGGACGACATCTTAAGAATAGCTTCGCTTCGGAGACTCCCGTTTCTGACGGCGAACGGATATACGCTTACTTCGGAAACGTTGGGGTGTTCGCCTTAGATCTCAAGGGAAATGTGCTTTGGGCAAAACGCTTTGAACCGGCCCGCACCCGTTACGGGTGGGGCACGGCTGCCTCCCCCGTCTTATACGACGACAGGCTGTACATTCTCAATGACAACGATGAAGAGTCATTCATGGCGGTACTTGATGCCGCGACAGGTGACGAGATCTGGCGCATTGGCCGCGAGGAGGGCTCCAACTGGGCAACCCCTTACATTTGGGAGAACAATCTCCGCACCGAGATCGTTACCTCGGGAACTGACAAGGTTCGTTCCTACGACCTCGAGGGCAACCTACTATGGGAACTTGCCGGGATGTCATCAATCACTATCCCCACGCCCTTTTCGAAGTTTGACTTGCTCTACATCGCATCCGGCTATATTGGCGACCAACGCCGTCCAGTCTTCGCGGTGCGCCCAGGGGCCAGTGGCGACATCACATTGGGCGAGAATGAGATGAACAGCGAACACATCGCCTGGTTCTTGCCCCAGGGGGGACCATACAACCCATCCCCAATTGTCTACGGGGACTACTACTACACCCTTTATGATCGAGGCCTCTTTACCTCCCATGACGCCAGGACCGGGGAGCCAATCTACGGCCGCCAACGAATCACTCGGGGCGGCACAGGCTTCACAGCATCACCATGGGCCTACGACGGCAAGATTTTCGTCCTTTCAGAGGACGGAGACACTTTCGTAATCAAGGCAGGGCCAAAGTTCGAGATCCTGGGGATAAATGCCCTTGACGAGTTCACGATGGCAACACCGGCGATTGCTCGCAACAGTATAGTGATTCGGACTTTGTCGAGGCTCTACCGGATTACCCTTGAATCCAACATCGAGGATAATGAGCGCCTAATACGCTAATCAATAATGGGCTCTATCCAATCGCGGTCACCACGCTGAGTCGACCCGTTGCGCTCCCGCCTCGGGCGAAAAATTGTGCAACGGGACATAAGCACGTTCTGTCGATCTTTAGGACATAGATGACTTAAGCCTCAAACATAATCGGGCACGGAGAAATCTTATGTACCGTCGAACAACAGTACTGATTATCGTGGCAATACTCGGAGCTGTTGGCCCGATTCTGGGGCAAGAGAATCAGGCTGGCGAAAGCAGTGCATCGAGCACGAAGCTCCAGGGCCAGTTGCGATACGTTAACCCGCTCGTGATGGAAAACGCTGGGCGACTTGCCGATCCCACAGTTATTAAGTTTCAAGAAACCTACTACCTATATCTCACGGGGGGAGTTTCGCCCGGCGGTCGTTTGGGAGCGGCCGTCTGGTCATCCACTGATTTAGTGAACTGGAAGCATCACGATGTCTCCATCGCAGGAGGTCGCGGAATCGGCGCGCCGACCGCTTTTGAATACGAAGGTTACGTATACCTAGCTGGAAACGACACCGGCCTTTTTCGTAGTCGCAACCCGCTGGGCCCCTTTGAGTTCTTCGGCGATTTTGTCGATGAACACGGGCACAGGCTCGAAAGGAGCCTTCACGACTTTTGCCGCGGCTGTGCCGACGGGGGCGTTTTCGACGCTGCCGTTTTCGTCGATGACGACAGTCGAGTGTACCTATACTACGCGGGTGGCGCTGCCGACGGCGTATACGGAGTGGAGCTTGATAGCGCTGACCTAAGAAAGTTTGTGGGACCGGCCAAGCATTTCTTTCGTTTCGAGCCTTCCCACATCTGGGAGCGATACGGCAGTCGCAACGAAATGAGCACTCAAAGCTGGATCGAAGGACCCTGGATAACCAAGCACAGTGGGACTTATTACCTGCAGTACGCCGCACCAGGGACCGAATGGAAAACATATGGGGTAGGCGTTTACACAAGCCAGGACCCTTTGGGTCCATTCGACTACTACGATGGGAGCCCGATTCTCGTGCACAACGGGGGGTTGATCAACGGCTCTGGACACCACAGTGTCGTCGAAGGCCCCGACGGTAATCTGTGGGCGATCTATACCTTGCTGTACCGAAACTGGAATCGGATGTTTGAGCGACGTATTGGTATGGACCCCGTTGGCTTCGATGTAAACGGCAACATGTTCATAAAGGGGCCCTCAGAGACCCCGCAGTGGGCCCCTGGTGTTAGCGCGGAACCCTGGGAAGACAATGACGCTAATGCGATTCCTTTGTCAGAAGACAAAATTTACATCGCTAGCAGCGAGGCACCGGGCCGAAACGCCCCTTATGCCCTCGACAACAATGCCAGAACCTGGTGGGCACCTGAAGACAACGATGAAGAGCGATGGCTAGAAATCGATCTCGGTGCAGGCGAGGAACAAAACTACGTCGTAGATTCAGCGCGCATTCTTTTCACGTTGCCGGAGGGGGATGTAGAAGATGACTACAGTCCCAACAAAGCCGGTGCCACGGCTCGCTTCCGTCAATACAAAATCGAGGTCTCCATGGACGGCGAAACCTTTACCACCGTCGTGGACAAGACTGGAAACGATCGCGACAACGCCGTTGAGTTCGATGAGATCACACCGACAGAATGTCGTTACGTCAGGCTGACTATTGCTGCCTGGCCAACAAACCTACCCATCGGCGTACTGGAATTCACGGTTTTTGGCCGCCCTATTCCCTATTGAGACCCGTCACCTGCCTTCGGATAGACCATGTCTCCTTCGTAGTCCTTAAGACCACAAAATCCATACACCTCGAAACCGTTTTCTTGCAATAAAGCCGCGGCACGCGCGGCTCGGCCACCGCCGTTTCAGGCGGTGAGAATGGGTCGATCGCGAGGCAGTTCATTGAGCCGGTCCGCGAGTTCATCAATTGGAATGTTGGTGTAGCCCGCTACCGTACCGAACTCTTCGATTTCACTCGGGCGACGCACGTCGAGTAAAAACACCTCATCGCCCGCGAAAACTTCGGCAAGCTCTTCAAGGCCGACGCGTCGGGCTTCCTCGGCAACCTGCGTTACAGTTTCCCCCGAAGCGTTTGTTGCTTCACCCTCCGGCGCACTCTGACACGCCACACCCACGAGCCCAACGATGGCGACTATGGCGTAGAACTTGATGGCTCTCATATTTTCCTCCTGAGCTGAGCGTGGCAATAATAAGCACTTTCTGCAGCTAGATGCCAATTACGGCATAAACATTTCTGTAAAGCATAGATCTGATCGGCCCATCATCTATGAGGACACCAGAGTCTCGACCAGCAACTGCACGTCATTTTCATCATTGTAGGGTGCCAGCGAAACGCGAATCCGACCGCCTCGGGTGCCGCAAACAATGCCCTGCTCTCTAAGCATGGCCGTTGCGGCTTCATAATTTCTTGTTTCATGGGCGATTGAGATGATGTGTGGTGAAGCTGATGCATCCCCTGGGTTACGGAAGGGGTGCCAGCCGGAAGCAGCCAGCTTGTTGACCAATAACGATGCAAGGGCTTCCGCGTGAGCTTCGATCCGTTTAGCTTCTAATAATAGGAGTTGGTTTAAGGAAGCCGTCAGTCCAGCCATCGAAACGTAGGACATTGTGGACTGGGTGAAACGCCTTGCATCTGTTGCAACCAGCAAGCTTGTCGCATCGAACCCGAACGGTTCCGGTGCACCCATCCATCCAGGCAATGGCGGATTATCCACAAGCAAACTTGGCGATACGGCAGCAATCGCCACCCCACCGTGACCACCAAGCCACTTGTAGCCACTACATACCACGACTTCTGCTCCCCACGCAGAAACGTCAACAGAGACCGCACCAGCTGCTTGTGTAGCATCAACAATCAGATTTGCACCAACACGGCGTGTCGCCTCACGTAGGCGGGGGATGTCTAGTATCGAACCCGTCGCATATTGAACCTGGCTCACAGCCAACACCGAAGTCCGTTCATCGACAGCGTCAATCAAAGTGTCTGTTAAGTCATCTGTCGAAACGTCGTCTACGAAACAAAGCTCGCAACCACCACGTTCAGCCAAGCGAAGCCATGGACGGGTAACTGCCGGAAAATCGGTAGAGACTGCCAAGACCCTGCTACCAGATTCGGGCTCAAGCAGATACGGCAATTGGCCCAGCAACTCACTTGCCCCGCCCACAATGGCTATCCAACCAGCATCGGAACTCAGAAATTGCGCCGCATGTGTTCGCAATGATTCAAAGTAGGCCACTTCGTCTTGGTCAGACATGAAGCGATTGCCATGCTGAGCAATGTCATCGAGAAATTCGTGCATCGCTTCAACAGCCGGTCGACCAATAAGCCCTAGGGATGCTTGGTTGAGGTAAGTGCTCTCCTCAAGGGTTGGATAATCCGAGCGTGGGACAAGAGAAGAGATCATCAAGAATCCTGTAACGACACCACACGGGTACTGGAAGGATTGAAACAGAGCAGAAGATTACAGCCAAGTTGGAGATCATCGGGACAACGCGCTGCTGGCAACCAAATGGATCGGCCTGGTGTTTTCAATACACCGATCAGAGGCTGACTCAGAGTCACGATGGCACCAAATGGCTTCAAGCAATAACCCAACAGTGCTTAGTGTAATTTCAGCGCTGTTAAATTATTGGTGGCCTGCAAGACGACGTGCTGCTCACCAGCATGCATATAAGTCATGATCCCGTATCGGACGTTGACCGGAAGGTCGACCTCAGCAAGACGCTCACCCGTTGACTTATCAACCGCATATAGCCTTGGCGTGCCGTCGGTTCCGTTGCCCGTGTACATCAGCAGGTTCGTCGTTACAAGCTGAGCCGCCTGTTGCCCTGTGCCCGTGCTCTCAGGAAGATCAATTCCCTCGAGCATCGGATTATTCAGGTACCTCTGGGGTGTATCCCCGACAGGTATCCACCAGAGATGCTCGCCAGTATTCATGTCGATCGCGGTGATCCTGCTGTAGGGAGGCTTCCACACCGGAAGGCCACGAATGGATGGGCCTCTGCCACTAGCACCCACGGCAAAGGCATTGATGGTTGTGCCAGTCTGCATCGGCCGCCGAGCATCAGCCTCGACACCCGGTACCATAACCCGCGACGAACATGCTTTTTGCGAAGTGACATAGAGAATACCTGTGTCTGGGTCGACCGCCGGTGTGCCGTTGATGTTGGTGCCACCTACATCGCCAGGGCACCAGAGTGCTGCTCTCTTGCCGAGATCGTTGTCGCGGTGCAACGGTGGCATGAAAAATGGCCCCCAATGAAACGGTTCCAGCGCCGCGAGCGCCGCTTCCCTAAGTTCCGGGGTGTAATCGATAAGGTCATCCTCGCTCAACCCCTGCATCTCGTATGGCGCAGGCTTGGTTGGGTGCGGCTGCGTCGGCGAAAGCTGTTCGCCTGGCATCAGACTTTCTGGTACCGGCAGTTCTTCGATGGGCCAAAGAGGCTCTCCAGTGGCGCGGTTGAAAGCGTAAGCGAAGGATTGTTTGGTTACTTGGACAACCGCTGGAATATCTTCGCCGTCGACGTTTACATCGAGGAGAATCGGAACCTGGGGTGTGTCGTAGTTCCAGATGTCGTGATGGACAAGCTGGTAGTGCCACACCCTCTCCCCAGTCTCTACATCCAGCGCAATTAGGCTGGTGGAGAACAGATTGTCTCCAGGTCGGAAGCCACCATAAAAATCAGCTGTGGCACCGTTGGTAGGAATGTAAACTAGCCCCAGCTCTGGGTCCGCCGAAAGCGGCGCCCATGACGAGATATCGCCGGTCCATTGCCAGGCGTCGTTTTCCCAAGTCTCGTGCCCGAATTCACCTGGTCCTGGCAGCACGTCAAACTTCCACTTGAACGCACCAGTGCGCGCGTCAAAAGCAAGAATGTCACCCGGGATCATCTCCTGGCGGGTTTGGTAGTAACCCTGTTCAGCGGAGTTACCTACGATGACGGTGCCATTGACAACGATCGGCGGCGAAGAACTGGTGATGTAACCCTTTTCAAGTGGAACACCATTGTACGGATCGTATTCGTGCCCAAGGTGGGCTAGAAGGTCAACTGATCCCGTCTCCGGGAAGCCCTCGATCGGTATCTGCCCACCGAAACCTTCGATCGGCTCTCCGGTGTTCGCGTCAAACGCATGCAGGAAGAAGGCCGGCGTTACCACATAGATAATGTCCCTACCATCAACGTTAGCGTAGGCGACGCCCTTCCCGTGATTCTTTCTCATGGAGTACTCCCAACGAAAAGTCTCGGGCTCAACCCATGACCAAAGTCTTTCGCCAGTGCCCGCATCAAGGGCGTACACGTGTCGCTTTGAGCCTGCCACGCTGATGAGTTTGCCATCCACGTATATTGGTGTCGCTCGCGCATTAACCTCAGGGAATTCGGACGCGTCGAAACTCCATGCGACACCGAGATCTTCGAAGTTGTCGGCGGTAATTTGGGTCAGTGTTGAGTAACGTTGGCCTTCGAGATTGCCAGTTATGACTGGCCAATCACCTTCGGTGACCACGCCGGGATCCTCAACTACCAGCCTTCCTGTCGTGTCCTCACTGGAACCAGTGCAGGCAACAACAAAGAGAGGGAGAACAGCCACAACGAGTACATTAAAGAGGGTGACAGATTTAGCCTGACGGATCCCGTTTCGCATCCGAGTACCTCCGATCAATACATGGGAAATAGCATGTAACGGTATCGAGAAACGCAGGATACCTGCTCATACATAGATACACCAAGGCCCCCGGCCACCGTAGTCCAAGCAGACAACCGCTATTTTTTTATCGAATTGGATTGTCTCTCATCAATCGGGCCAACGTCGGCTCCATTGCCTCTGCCCAGACCTGATAGCCACGCTCGTTCGGGTGCAGAAAATCAGGCATAACGTTTTCGAAAAGATCTCCATTGGGTTCAAGGAAATTCGATCCAATATCCAGGTAGTAGATCCACGTAGCATCGTCCAATTCAGCTACTATCGAGTTGGTAACCTCGTTGACACCTCGCCGCCAATCCCCGACCGTTCGGCCACGTGGAAAGATGCCCAGGAGAAGGATCTTCGTTTCTGGCAATAAACCGCGAAGCGTATGACAGACAGCCTGGATGCCGGCAGCGATTTCGTCCGGAGTGTCACTGTTGGAGTTATTCGTGCCGATCATCACCACTGCCAATTCCGGGCTAATGTCACCTAGTTGACCGTGGATTAGACGCCATAGGACGTGCTGCGTTCGGTCACCACTGAATCCGAGATTCACCGTCTTGCGGTGAGCATAATACTTGTCAAAGGTCGCACGACCCGTTGTCTCCCACCCGTGGGTTATGGAATCACCGATGAGCAACAACTGGACGTCAGTTTTTTGGACTTGCTGAACGTTTGCAAAGAAACGGCCCATCCACGTCTCGTCTCGATCTCCCCAACTCCACACCATATCCGCCCGCGGGGTTGGGACCACGGCGGGGCTTTGCGCCCAAACGATTGTTACAGTTAGTACCTGCACGCATAAAACAAACAGTATTCCTGTCTTCCACGGTTTCATGGCTGAACCTCTCTTTGGCATTCGCTTAATAACAGCGTCTTCAGCATACTAAAATCGCTGTCCTGACAATCAAAAGGATCGAATTCGCTAACAACCTGATGACACGCCCCAGCCTTCTTGTAACGACATCGACCGCTGTCCTCTTGGTCGATGGGAATGGCCCGAGAACCATCCACACCGGGTGCGGCATTTATTTCGGCCTGACGTGGGACCGCGACTTCATTTACATCCTCTGCCGAAACAACCTGAGGCATGGAAAGTTGAGTCGTGTTTTCGGTTACACAGTCACCATAGAAATTCTCGATAAGAATTTCCGGCAGGTCGACTCGGTCCGATGTCCATCGATACACGATCCCCACCAGGCAATTGCACGTAACAGGTCAATCTACGTTGCGAACACCGGTAGGGATCGGATCGAGATCTATAACAACAACAGTTTTTCAAGTATCAACTGGACCGGCGAGCAGAAAGACGTGCACCACATCAATACAATCGGGTTTGATGAGTCTTTCTTTTATGTTCTAGAAAACAACAAGCAACAACGGTCGATGGTCAAGATGTTCGACCTTAATTGGCAGCCAGTCCAGGGCGTCTCTCTGGGGCTCGGCGCACATAACATATTTCGTCAGGCTCAGGCGCTATACGTCTGCAGCTCGCTAGACCGCGCGATGGTCCGCTACGATCTCGACACCAAAGAAATAACGGAATTCCCGCTCCTGGGGAGAAAATGGCTGCCGCGAGGTCTAGCAAAGGGTAACAACCGCTTCTACATTGGCCTTTCGGCCGAAGGAACGCGACAAGAACGTCACGGTCGACTACCGGGCAAGCTCATCAGTACCAATAAGGATTTTGAAATCATTGATACGACAGACTTGGAAGGCGCGGGGCAAGTCAACGAGGTCCGGTTAATCAGCGAACTGGACGCAGCCCATAACGAAGTACCTTTTTGACATCGCGTGTCCAACCATCAATTCCAGTCTTGTGGGGAGTTGAATAGCGACACGGATCCGTCGACAACTTCCCGATCATCTGGCATCGTCTTTTACACAATTGCTCCCGCCAACATGAAAACATTAAGTACACGCACAACCGAGAGGCTCTGATGAAAACAAAACGCTCATGGATCCCGTTCCTCATTCTATTGACAATCAGCTTGTCCGTTGGCTGGGCGGCCGGTTCTCCGCAGCAATGGACCCCAGAAAAACGTGGTAGTGACAACATCCAGGTCGTCTCCCACCTACCGCTAGGAGCTGCGCTGAGCATTGCAGACATCGAAATCGAGCAGGAGATGGACCGCCCTTACGCTTATGTGGCGCGCGAAATCTTCGGTCTCGAGGGCGAGATGGGCCTCGACATCATTGATCTACACGTCCCGGAGCGCCCAGAGGTAATTTATCGCTGGCGTATCGAGAACCAAGACCTCCACGTCGGGGCTGGCGGCAAAGACATCAAGTACTTCAAATGGGAAGGGCGATACTACGTCGTCCTTTCGGTGCAGTTCGGACAGGGTGGCCCCGATGCAGACCTTGGCGCCGTTGTTCTTGATGTCACCGATCTGCCCGACCCGGACTCCGTCCGGGAGGTGGCTCGAATTCGCGACCCGGAGTTACTTGGAGGCTTTCATAATATTTTCATCTACAAGCACAGCAACGGCCGTGTCTTGCTCATGACGACAATCTCGGGTCCATTCGCCCACGTCTACGACCTCGGCTACGCGGTCGAAGGCCGCGTCGACGAAGCGCTCGTTGCTCACATTCCCGTCCCCGAAGGGCAAACCGGCGGTCGCAGTTACCATGACTTCTACGCCGGCTATCACCCGGATAGCGAAACTGATCGCTTCTACGGCGGGGGTAGTGGAGGCTATTACGTCTACGACATCACTGACCTTGAGAACCCAAGCCTACTCGTCAGCCTGACCGGAATTTCGGGCGTCACTCGCGGCCACACCTTCACGCCCTCACCAGACGGCCGCTATGTAGTAGCCGAGACTGAATATCAGCACGCTCCTTTGCGCATCTTTGACCTACAGCCGGCACTCGAAGGGGAGCAGAAAAACATCAGCAGACCTATATCCGCGTGGACGGCTGACTGGAAAAACCTCGTACACAACCACGAGGTGCGCTGGCCATATGTTTTCGTTTCTGGCTACCTTGACGGGCTGCAGATATTCAACGTCATGGACCCGACCAACCCAGTTACAGTTGGCTGGTATGACACTTTTCTCCCAGCTCAGGCTTCCATGGGCAACCCGATGTTTGACGGAGTCTGGGGGGTCGATGTGCGCAACGCTGATGGCCTGATTGTGGTCTCTGACATGACCACTGGATTCTGGGCTTTTCGGATGGATGGCTTCAGCGGCTGGAACGGGGAGCAGTGGGGATACCCGAACATCTCCAGTGCACAAGATTGGGACAGAGGCCCGGGCGGATCGAACCGCTAGAAGTTGCGGCATAGCCTGCTACACGGGTAATCGTGTTTGCGATGACGACCGGATAGCATCCCTGCAGGAATTACCCATAAATCACCGCGCATACCGAGAAGGGGCCCCCTTGCCGTGTCAGTGAAGAACCGCTTCTATCGCATCGAGTTCGAAGGCGCCGTCCATTGGGCCCAGGCTGCCGAACCGGAGACCAACGAACTTTACCCCTCGGACAACCAGTTGCACCTGCTGAGCGGTGACCCACTTTCTGGGGGTAAGCCAAACGATCGCCTCGTAGATCGCGCGTCCGTCGACGTGCTCGTTCCCTGCACGCCGACAAAGATTATCGGCGTCGCGCGTAATTTTGCTGCCCATGCCGAGGAACGCGAACGCGCGGTGCCGCTAGAACCACTGATCTTCCTCAAGCCACTCACGACGTTGACCCCGACCGGAGCACCGATCGTCAATCCATCGGCCTGCGAGCACCTTAATTATGAGGGAGAATTGGCGGTCGTCATAAGCAAAGAGGGACATCTAATAAGCGAGGCAGCCTCTATGAATCACGTCTGGGGATACACCGTGATCAACGACGTCACGGCTCGAGACATACAGAATCGCGAGGAAGCGTTCGTGCGCGCTAAGGGATATGACACTTTTGCGCCAGTCGGACCCTGCGTTGCCACAGGCCTTGATCCACTTTCGTTAATCGTTGAGACGCACGTGAACAACGAACTGCAACAACATGGCCCGCTAACCCAATTGGTGCACCCGATCCCGAAGCTTATTGCCTTTATCTCATCAATCATGACGTTATACCCCGGCGACATAATCGCTACGGGGACCCCGAAGGGAATGATCCCCGTACGACCAGGCGACACTGTCGACGTTTCAGTGGCCGGGATTGGCCGCATCAGCAACCCCGTCGTTGCTCAAGAAAACTAAACGGAGACTCAAGCACTTATGCCATTGCTACTGAAAGAATCTGAGGTCCGCGAACTTCTAAGTATGGAAGACGGTGTCGCCCTCGTAGAGGAAGCCCACAAACTCGACGCCGAGGGTCAAGTGGTCCTGGCGCCACGCATGGCGTTACCGCTTGGCGGTGAGGTCGGTACTTACCGAATCATGGCTGCGGCACTCCCAGGAATGAGTACCTTTGGTCTCAAAACGCTTACCGGGGTTCCTGGCCACCGCCAGCCGGAACTAACCTACTTTACGATTCTAGTATTCGACGGCGATACAGGCGGTTTTCAAGCCATCCTTCCAGCCGGCCATATCACCCGCACACGTACGGGAGCGGCAGGTGGCGTCGCAGTGAAGCACCTAGCACGCGCCGATGCAAAGACCCTCGGTGTTTTCGGTGCTGGTGTTCAGGCACGTGCCCAAGTAGCAGCGATCCGCGTCGTCCGTGACATCGAGCAAGTCAAGGTTTTCGACGTTGTCCCCGAGGCAGCCGATAAGTTTGTCAACGACCTTCGGGACGATGGCGTCGATGCCTCAGTGGTTGATAGCAGTGAAGAGGCAGTCGCAGGAAGTGACATCGTAACCACCGCAACGACTTCTAAAGAGCCAATCATCCATGGTGCATGGTTAGAGCCAGGTATTCATATCAACGGAGTCGGTGCTAACTCACCAGGCAAGAAAGAACTTGCCCCATCCGTGTACGCACGTGGCCATGTCGTCGTCGACTATAAAGAGCAGGTCTTGATGGAAGCTGGCGATCTAATGGCGGCGATTGAATCCGGGGAGTTCAGCGAAGCCGACATCGCCGGCGAACTTGGCGAGGTGATCGCAGGCACCAAGCCTGGACGCAATTCGGACGACGCGATCACCGTATTTAAATCAGTTGGTGTCGCCTACCAGGACATCGCCACTGCAGCCTACGTTTACCGCAAAGCGGTCGACCGTGGTATGGGCGAAGAGATCGACCTGAAAGGCTAGGGGTCAGAGATCAGAACAGGCGCATTCTAGAGTCGCTCCCAGTGCGACATCTATCGCTTGACCTCTCTATCTATACGATCGCCTAGCCTTGTACGCCAATCGTACCTGTAGCGGTATTGCCACCGGCAGTGATCACTACGGTGTAGTTGCCAGGAGGTACTCTCGGGGCTCCAGCACCCCGACCGCCGCGACCGCCGCGACCACCGCCAACACCGGAGACGCCTTCACGATCCAGATTCCAAACAACGCTGTTCAAGCCGGCGTCACCAGACCCCAGTAGCCGTCTGACCACATTGCCCGCAGCGTCATTGATCACAATATCGACGCTTTGCGCACTCTGCAGGTAGTAATTGATGCTGGCATGCGATGCTTCACCACCTCCCCCGAAACCACTGCCTCCACGGCCGCGACCACTGCCGCCACCCGGCAACGTCACCGGATCAACATCGAATAGGTACAGTGGGCTGCCCAGAACATCAGCCGTTATTGCGGAAATGTTCTTTACGTCGATCGCCCACATGCCGCGGCCGTGGGTGGAAATCACCGCGATCTGTTCACGTGGGTGGATCTGCATGTCGGAAACGAAGGTGCTTGGCAAGCCATTAGCAAGCACTTCCCAATACTCGCCGCCACTGACCGATACGTGCACGCCGAGGTCGGTACCAACATATAGGATGCGAGGGTTGTTGGGATCCTCGCGGATAACGTTCACGGGGCCGAGCGGGATGTTGGCTGAGATGTCTTCCCACGTCTGACCATAGTCTATTGACTTCCACACGTAGGCAGCGAAATCGTCATCACGCTTGCCGTTCTGCGTCATGTACACGGTCCCCTCATCGAACGCCGAAGCGACAATCCGTGAGATGAACTTGCGCGGCGGCAGGTTGCCGGTCAACTCGTTCCATGTCTCGCCGCCGTCGGGCGTCATCCAGACGCGGCCGTCGTCGGTCCCCACATAGATGAGACCGAACCTGAAAGGCGATTCTGAGATCGTGTAAATGGTCTGGTAGGGGATATCTCCAATTCGATCCAGTTCGTTGTAGGTCAGGTCAGGACTGATCTTCTCGAAGTTTTCGCCACGGTTCATTGACCGGTACAGGAAATTCATCCCGTGGTAAATGATGCGCGGGTTGTGCGGCGAGATGATAAAAGGGGCAACCCACTGGCCACGCAGCGGAGGCTCACCCTCGGCAGCCTCGGGAACGATGGAGACTCGCTCGCCGGTGCTCAAGTCGGTACGCGAAATCGTGCCATAAAAGCCCGCCGAGTAAACGATGTTCGGGTCGGTGGGGTCAATAACGTGGCTACTCCCCTCTCCGCCTGGGGCACTTTCGAATGCAACAGCAGGGATCCTGTCGCGCCCTCGGCTCAAATCAACCATTCCGCGACGAGAGCCATGGTCTTGAATAGATCCGTAAATGTAGAACGGATCGTCCATGTCGATGCCAATGTTGAAGAACTGCACCAATGGCAGGTTGTCGTTGAATGCCTTCCATGTGACACCTGCGTCGTACGAAAAATCGACCCCGCCGTCGTTGACGTTCACCAAGTAGTTGGAATTATTAGGATCGATCCACAGGCCGTGGTGATCCCCGTGCATTCCACGCAACGGTCGATAAGTACGCCCACCGTCGTTCGAGACGTTTAGACCCAAACCCATGAAATAGACTGTGTTTTCATCGTTTGGGTCGACGCGGAGCTGGCCAAATACCCAGCCGTAAGTTCCCGAGGCCCGCTCCAGGGACCCGTCGGTGGGGCTCACCTGGTACCACTCGTCGCCTTTGTCGTCGGTACGGTAGACCGTCGCGCCCTTGATCACACCACCTCGCGGACGACCGTATGCGTCAGTCGCGCCAGGTGGAGACTCAGCGCCAATTTCGTAGTTGTCGACGAATGCGTACAGCACGTTGGTGTTCGAGCGCGCGATGTCGATACCGATACGGCCTCGGTACCGCCCCTCCGGAAGGCCGTTGTTGATCGGCTCCCAGTTGCCGCCGCTGTCATTAGTTCGATAGATACCGCTTTCAACGTAGAAGGGTTCGTTTCGAGGGTCGTTCCACTTTTCACGAACACGCTGCCAAGTAGCTGCGTAGAGCGTGTCAGTATCAGAAGGATCCATGACCAAGTCGATCGCCCCGGTCTGCTCGCTGATGTAAAGGATCTTCTCCCAGGTCTCACCGCCGTCGGTAGTCTTGTAGACACCACGCTCGGGATTGTCGGTCCATTCGTTCCCGGATGCCGCGACGTACACGATGTTGGGATTCGTCGGATGGACGATAATTCGTGGAATCGTGAGGGTCGCCGCTAATCCCATGTGTACCCATGTCTCACCGGCATCGATAGATTTGTAGACACCCGAGCCAGCCATTGAGCTACGGAAAATGTTGGCCTCACCGGTACCAACCCAGACAATATCGGGGTTTGATGGGGCGACGGTTACCTCACCTATCGAGGTCGACGCAGCATGATCGAATATTGGCTCCCACGTTGTCCCCTCGTTGGTCGTCTTCCATACACCCCCTGAAGCCCCGGCCACGTAGACTGTGTAATTCTCACCGCGCGGTTCCACCACTGCGACATCGGTCATACGGCCACTGATATTCGTCGGGCCGACAAACTGCCACGGCAGGTTGCTGAACGACGATTCTTCAATCATTTCCACGTAGTCGTCATACAGGCGCATACGTTCACCGGCATCTGTTACCGGCCCCTTTTGTTGCGCATAAGAAAGTGGGGATGTAACCAGTACCGTCACGAGAACAACGAGCAACACACAAGCTAGGTTAGAAACACGAAAAACGATCATCAGGCAGATGACTCCCGTTTGGGGATCGGTTCGATCAAAGGAATTGGGTTGGCTTCGACTGGCAAATTTTGCGGCTCGATGAGGTGATTGGACGATAGCCGATAACCGCAGTGTAAGTTGGGCTAAGCTAAAGCGTCAACGGATGTCGGTTGCTGCCAGCCTGTCCTTGTGGTGGAGTACCGAGCCGTTCATAGGCTCACACGAACGATAATAAAGTAAAGGATCCAATGGCTTCCGGCGGAATCTACAACCACCATTTGCCTCAGACCACGGCAAATTACATCCCGCTCACACCAATCTCGTTCCTTGAACGTACTGCGGACATTTATCCGCACCGAACTTCGGTCGTATACGGCAAACGCCGCTATACGTGGGCCGCAACCCACAGCCGTGCGCTTGCCCTCGCATCAGCCCTGCGGCGACGAGACATCGGCACCGGCGACACCGTCGCTATCCTGTCGGCCAACATCCCCGAGATGTTCGAGGCTCACTTTGGCGTGCCGATGTCGGGCGCGGTACTCAACGCTATCAACGTGCGTCTTGACTCTGACACTATTCGGTTCATCCTCGGCCACGGTGAGGCCAAGGCACTAATCGTCGACCCGGAGCTTGCCCCGGTGGCTCGGGAAGCTCTAGACGGTCTTGACGCCAACATACTGGTCATCGATATCGAAGATCCAAGTTTTATCCCCGATGACCCGAACTCAATATCACGAATAGGTTCCCTTACATACGAGGAGCTACTCATTGAGGGAGATGCAACACAACCACCAGTGCGACCAGAAAACGAGTGGGACGCTATCGCCCTCAACTACACTTCGGGAACAACAGGCAATCCGAAGGGGGTCGTCTACCATCACCGCGGCGCCTACCTGAACGCTTTGCAGATGGTGCTCGACTGGGACTTGCCAACGAGCGCTGTCTATCTGTGGACACTGCCAATGTTTCACTGTAACGGCTGGTGCTTTCCGTGGGCCCTCGCAGCCCGCGCCGGTACGTCCGTGTGTCTACGGCAGGTTCGTTCCGACAAGATCTTTGACCTGATCCGCACCGAGAAAGTCACGCATTTTTGCGGTGCGCCGATCGTTTTGAATCTATTAGTTAATGCACCACCCGAAGAAAAGACCGGTATCGAGCACCGCGTCGCAACGATGACCGCGGGAGCCGCACCGCCGTCGACAGTAATCGAGGGAATGGAGGCGATGGGCTTCGACGTAACACATGTGTATGGCCTCACCGAAACCTATGGACCAGTGACGCTTTGCGCATGGCAGGGTGATCTATGGGATGCCGAAGAACCCGCAAAACGGGCTGCTCTCAAGGCCCGACAGGGTGTGCGTGGACATATGCTTGAGGGCCTAATGGTCGCCAACCCTGAAACCCTGAAACCAGTGCCACGGGACGGTAGGACCATCGGTGAGGTTTTCCTGCGCGGTAACAACGTAATGAAAGGTTACTTAAAGAACCCGACAACTACAGAAGAAGCATTCATGGGCAACTGGTTCCACTCGGGCGACCTCGCCGTTTGGCACGAAGATGGGTACGTTCAGATTAAAGACCGCTCCAAAGACGTAATCATCTCAGGCGGCGAAAACATCTCGAGTATTGAGGTCGAAGACGTTCTATACCGCCATCCCGACGTTCTTGAGGTCGCCGTGGTGGCAAAGTTAGATGAGAAATGGGGCGAGGTACCGTGCGCTTTCATCACTCTAGCCGAGGGTGCTACCACTAGCGTCGACCAATTGTTCAACTACTGCCGCGACAATATGGCTCATTTCAAGGTGCCAAAGCACATTGTGTTTGGCTTGCTGCCGAAAACCTCTACCGGCAAGATCCAGAAATACGTGCTGCGTAAACGCGCTGAGGAAGTCTGCTAATCCATTTGATAACGGCCGCCGAGGATATCCTGCCCATTGCCCTGTGTCGTAAGCAGCGATAAAGTGCGGCCCATCCGTTCGAGGCTCACTCGTGCGAGCACATCAGGACATCATCGATGAAACTTTTCCCGTACAAGGCGTCGATAGCCGCCGCTGCTGTGATTCTAACCGCCGCCTGTCAGATATCTCCCGGACCGGAAGAACTAAAAGAGGAACCGCGACCTAACATAATCTACATCTATGCCGACGACCTTGGCTACAACGAAGTTGGTAGCTATGGGCAGGCAAAAATCCGGACGCCCAATCTCGATCGTCTAGCAGCAGAGGGCATTCGTTTTACCCAGCACTACTCTGGTAGCGCCGTGTGCGCCCCCTCACGGTCAGTTCTCTTAACTGGTAAGCACACCGGACATGCCTACATCCGCAACAATAAGGAGCTCGGTGGTTGGGGGCCGGAGGAGCCAGAGGGCCAGTGGCCGCTGGCCGCAGAGGAGGTCACGCTAGCTGAGATCCTGAAGCAACACGGCTACGCCACTGGGGCTATGGGCAAGTGGGGCCTGGGCGGGCCCGATGCCCACGGCCGCCCAAACTTGCAAGGCTTCGATCATTTCTACGGCTACCTATGCCAGCGGGTGGCCCATAACTACTATCCAACACATCTGTGGCGCAACAACGAGAAAGACATGCTGGCGGGCAACGAGTACTTCGACGCCCATCAAAGGATCGAGACACCGTTTCAGGACCGTGCTGACTATGAGCGCTTCAAGGGCACGACATACGCCCCTGACGCCATTGCCACCGAGGCACTCCAATTCATCCGCGACCACGCCGAAGAACCGTTCTTCCTCTACTACCCCACAATCGTGCCACACGTTGCTCTGCAGGTGCCCAATGACTCGCTGGCCGAGTATGAGGGAATTTTCGAAGATCCACCCTACCTAGGCGACCAAAGCTACTTGCCGCACCCGGAACCACGCGCAGCGTACGCAGCCATGATCACGCGCATGGACCGCAACGTTGGACACATCCTAGACCTGATCGTGGAACTTGATATTGACAACGATACAATCGTCATGTTCAGCAGCGATAATGGACCAACTTGGGTGGGCGGCAGCGACCTAGAGTTCTTTGATGGTAACGGCCCTTTTCGTGGCCGTAAGCAACAACTCTTCGAAGGTGGTATTCGGGTGCCGATGATTGCCCGTTGGCCCGGACACATCGGCGCCGGAAAAGTCACCGATCATCTCTCTGCACAGTGGGACGTGTTACCCACGGTGCTCGAACTCGTTGGGGCGGCTGAAACAATACCGACAAACATCGACGGCATCAGCTTCGCACCTACGTTACTCGCCGAAGGTAGTCAGGCCACTCACGATGTAATGTACTGGGAACTTGGCCGCCAACAGGCAGTTCGCGCCGGCAACTGGAAGCTGTATCGTAGCGGCAATGCCGACGGTGAGATCGATACTGTGGAGTTGTTCAACCTTTACGACGATCCGAGTGAGACAACTAACCTAGCAGCCGAGCGACTAGACCTACTAAATGAGATGCTGGCACTCGCCCAACGATCGCGCACCCCGTCAGCATTGTTCCCCTCGGTGTTCGACTCCGAAACCGATGTTGTGCCGGGCGGCGAACCTTTGCAATGAATACTAAATCACCGGCGCCACACCGGAACCACGGGAAGAATACTCGGATTCTGGCATCTGTGACCGCATTGTTCGCGGCCACGGTAGTTTCATGCGCGCCCCAGACGCCAGATGGCACGGACACAGCCGTAACCTCGCCGAAACCACCCAACATCCTATTTGTGTTCACAGACGATCACGCCTCGCACGCCATCAGCGCCTATGGGTCGGTGATCAATACGACCCCGAACCTCGATCGCCTGGCCAACGAAGGAATGCTGTTCCGTAACGCCTTCGTGACGAACTCGATCTGTGCCCCGAGCCGTGCCGTCATCCTCACCGGCAAGCACAGCCACCTGAACGGCATCATTGACAACCGTCTTGAGTTTGACGGCTCGCAACCAACGTTTCCCAAGCTGCTCCAGGCTGCGAGCTACGAGACGGCGATCGTCGGCAAGTGGCACCTGAAGAGCAAGCCTACAGGCTTTGACTACTGGCGGGTGCTACGCGGACAAGGACCCTATTACAATCCGATGTTCTTGACCCCCGAGGGTGAGGTTAACTACACCGGTTATACGACCGAGATCATCACCGACCTAGCACTCAATTGGCTACAAAATGACCGCAATCCGGAGCGGCCGTTTATGTTGATGTATCAGCACAAGGCACCGCACCGGCGCTGGGAACCCGGCCCCGACTACCTTGCGATGTACGACGACGTCGAGATCCCCGAGCCCGCCACCCTGTTCGACGATCACACCGCGGGCAACCGCACCAGTGCACGCTTGGAACAGGACATGTCAATCGAGGTAACGATGGACGAGATTGACTTGAAGCTGGTCCCGCCTCGCAACTTGACCGACGATCAACTCGAAGTGTGGAACGCCGCCTATGAGCCCAAGAACGAAGCCTTTCGCGAATCCACCCTCGAGGGCAACGATCTAGTGCGCTGGAAGTACCAGCGCTATATGAAAGACTACCTGCGCGCGGTGGCCGCCGTCGACGACCAACTCGGCCGCGTGCTTGACTACCTAGACGAGAGCGGCCTTTCCGATAACACTGTGGTCGTGTACAGCTCCGATCAAGGCTTCTTCCTCGGCGACCATGGCTGGTTCGACAAGCGATGGATGTACGAGGAGTCGTTTCGCACACCGCTACTTGTTCGTTGGCCCGGGGTCACATCCTCCGCGGCGGTGGATTCACACCTTGTCCAGAACCTCGACTTTGCGCAGACCTTTCTCGACATCGCCGGCGTCGACGCACCGACTGAGATGCAAGGACGGTCGCTGGTTCCGTTACTACGCGGCGGAGATTCAGGAGATTGGCGCACTTCGGTCTACTACCACTACTATGAATATCCGGCGGTGCATAGCGTACGGCGCCACTACGGAGTACGAACCGAGCGCTACAAACTGATCTACTACTATAATCTCGGGGAGTGGGAGCTTTTTGATGTCGAAACCGACCCCGACGAGCTCGCCAACCTCTACGACGACTCGACCCACGGTGACGTGCTTGCCGAGCTCAAGGCCGAACTCGTCCGCTTGCGCGAGCTGTACACAGTTCCCGAGATCGATCCCGACGTTGAGGCTGA